>Ga0233440_1002123_pt1 | contig 16926 bp, 9 predicted proteins | sample SI_123_September_5_FD_182791 | JGI IMG/M metagenome (GOLD analysis project Ga0233440, IMG submission 182791) | Seawater microbial communities from Saanich Inlet, British Columbia, Canada - SI_123_September2016_120_MG | ecosystem: Environmental > Aquatic > Marine > Inlet | place: Canada: British... | reverse complement strand
CTGTTTTCCCTATTGGCAGCCATCAAACGGCGGATAATATACTCGTAGAGGGCATCCAGCCGCTCTGCCAAGTCCCCACCCTGCTCAAAATTGAGGGTTGAGCGCAGGGTACCCACAATAGAGATCGCCTGACCAATTGCTTTGCCCTTGATCGCAATCTCATCATTCAACATCGCCCCCTTGGCCTTATGTATATTGGAAATTGCATTTTCATAGAGCAACTGAACCAAGCGGTGCGGGTCTGCCTCGGTAATTGCCGTGCTCAGACCCACATCCTGATATTGAAACAGCCCTCGACTTCCTCTTCTTGCCATCATCTTCTCTCCTATGGAAATTAATAGGACAATTTAATCTCCACCTCATCATCCGAGGCAATATGCTCGACCAAAGTTCGCACATCCTCAATCACCTCATCACGATACTCTCGCAGTACCTGCATCGCGGTATCAAACATCTCTGCTGCTGCCTGATCATCATTCACATAAATCGACTGAGAAAAGATATTCCCCAACATCTCCTGAATACCACCACTCAACAAGAAGCCCGGATAATAACTCAGCACCCCCTTCATTCCGCCCACCACCTTGTGTTGCACCAATGCCCGATCCATCAGTGTGGCAACCATCATCACCTGTTCACGGTTTTTGGGTGTACTTTCGGCAAATGAAAGGGCTACATCAAAATAGTCCCTGACCATTTGTGCCGCATTCAATCGCAGCAACTCAATTGCATAATCAGCATCATAATCAGCATTAAAACAGCCAACCACCTCCTGAATAGCCTTTTCCTTGTTCAGTTTTCTGGAAAAATTATGAACATCCGAGACGTGCACCGACTCAGCACCCTCAATCAGAGCACCATCACCCACATTGACCCAGCGGACATCCGGGTGACGAGCAATCTTGTCTACCGTCACGTCTAGTGACCAAGCCAGAAACTTCGAAGTTGATACCGCTTCACCAAACGCTCCGGGGATCTCAATCTCATTTTCTACCGCATCCCCAAGGTCCAATGTCTTGTAAAGAGAGCTGGAGGCATGCATGGTGGTCGCACTCTTCGGAGCACCATAATCAAGACCAAACAAGAAGACCTCATTGGCTCCCAACTCCGCAGCAATCGCCACACCCGCATTGGTTACTGTCGGATTCACATTCGTCACTACTGCGTAATCCTCACCCAGCAGAGAAGACCCTGGATCATTGTATTTCTGCACCACATAAACATTATTGTAATAATGGTCTACAGACGGAGAGATCACATTGAGCTTGATCAGATCAATCTGTTTCAGCAGCTCTTTATCAAACTCTTTCTCGTAATCAGTCAAGTGCCAGTCACGCTCCTGAAGAATCTGATAATCGGGAACAATGCCCTCTGCCAGCAGGGTTGAGAATGAACTACCACAAGAGAGAATGACCGCATCCTGCCGATTCTCGCGAATAAATTTAATCGATTCATCCAGTGACGGACCATTACCCACCACAAACACACGAAGGAAACGTTCCACCTGCTTACCACTATAGATCGGATGGCCCCGCTTGATATTTCTGGCGGAAAAATAGAACCCTGCCCGCTGATCTTCATACCAGCCATTGGTTCCATTATTAATCATGTCATGATCTGCTCGCTGCTCCAGACGAATTAACTCTTTCACCTTCTCCTCTTTGGCAAAATGAGCATAGCGCCCCTGCGCCAGCACCATGTAACGACACACCTCCGACTGGTAACTCTTATTCTGCTCAATCACATTTTCAGGTGAGTTACCCAGATAGAGATTGATATGGTATTTGGCACTGGTGAACTGCCGCTGCTTCAACTGAAAGTATTTAAAGATCAACTCCCAGGAGATGGTATAGAGAGAGGTATAGAAAAGATCCACATTGGGCTCATAGATACTGATGAACGTCATATTTTTCATCCGTATCAACTCTTGCAGATGATACCCCAGCCCAATTCCATACACGCGCATATAGGGAATATAATCCGACATAATGGGTGGCATAGCCTCACCGATCCGCTCCACCAACTTATCTGCACCATAAGGCCCGCGCTCATAGAGCTTGCGCCGCATATTCTTCTGGATTGGGTCGATATTAATCGCATCATTCTCTTCAAAGTCGAGCGCCAATCCACCTAAATTAATATTCATCCCAACAAACTGGATACCACTACGAATCTGCTCAATGACCTTCTTCTGTGGACCAAACTCGTAAACCAGATTCTTCTGCTCCATATTGAAGATATTGGGCGTACCATCTGGGTTGGAACAGATTCGGTAGACTTGCGGAGTATACCCTTCCATCGCTTGATAGAGCCCCGGATGAAACTCCTTGAAAAAGGCCATATTAGACTTGAACTGCTCATTCCGATAATCGTCTGGAAAAAGTTGAACCTCTACCCGTTGTGGTTTTTGCTCGGCTATCTGTTCTGACATAAATATGACCTGATAATTTTAAATAGATAAACCATACAGAAAAAATAGCCTCAATAATAGAGAATATTCTAAAGAACCAACTGATTTCTAACTATTAAGATGAACTATAGGTAAAGGGCAGACGATTCACCAGACCATCCAGCAACCCCTCAGACTCTCCCAGACTGGCCAGAATCCGCTCCATCGCAATAAACTGCGCCTCTAACGCAATCGTTCGGCGCGAAATATAGTCATCCAGATCACTGCGATCCTCTTCGATATCTTCCAACTGAGTATTGATCCGCTCTTCCCGCTGATCAATCAACCCCTGACTCTCCAGAAAAGAGTTCATCAAGTTGGAAAACTCTGTTGCAAACCCTCTGGAATAGGTGACGGTTGCACTGGCGACCCCTGGTGTAATCTGCAGACTCATTCCTGCCAAATCACTACCCAGTGGGGGCAACATGATATTACCTGAACCAAATCCGGTTTCACCATTGATCGTACCCGCCACATCCACACCGTGGGTACCATTGGTTGCCGTAACCCCAAGCCCTGACATATTGGCACCCACCTCTGTCACATCCACAACCGAATTTGCCCCCCAACTACGTGAGGAAAACACAAAATTGTCATTGGTGGCATCATAGGTCACATCGACCTCTGCCCCTACTCCAGAGAGGGTTGAATCGGTATTGATCTGATCTTGCAGATCCTGCCTCAAGGCCTCAGCCGTTGCGTAAGTTCCACTCAAGGTGACGGTTCCACTTTCGGTACCATCAACAGAAACATTGAATGTATAGCCGCCGCCCGAGGTATCCAGTGAGGGGCTGAACGCCTCTGTTGAGGTATTGAAGTCTGCATGGGTAATAGCCCCCCCCGTGAGATAGCCTTTTGCCGGGTCAGTAGCGACGGTAACCGGAAAAGAGCCTGCCTTTGTGGCTGCCTTATATTGCACGATCTCGACACGGGAATCGGTAGTGGATACCGATGGATTAAACAGATCCTTCACATCATCATAATTATCCTCAAAGGCCTGGGTAAAATGCCCCTCATTGATCTCCAGTGTCCCTTCCATCGTGGTCATCACCCCCACTGTAGAGAGAGCGTTATAGTTTCCACTTACCCCGGTAACGGACTGACGAAGCATAGACTGCACCTGCTTCAGCATGCTTCGTGCTGTTGGATCGTCAGCGAGTCCACCATCGGTGCTCCCCTCCTCCAGATCCGTGGTATCGGCTGGTGTTGTCAACGTCTTCATTGTAGTATAAAAGTCGTTATAGGCGGTCACAAAATCACGCACCGCCGTCTCTGCCGCCAACGAATCATCGGTAATGGTAAAGGCTACCGTCTGGGTCGCATCCGCCTTATTGAGGGTAAACTCCAGCCCTGTGATGACATCCGTAATTTTGTTGCTCTCGCGGGTAACCGCAAGGCCATTCACCGTCAATGCTGCATCGGCCCCACCCTGGTTTGCCGTCAACTGTGAGCCACCCGTATTGAATGCAAAACGGGATAGATCACTGCCATCATTATTGGTAGGAGAACCACCATCTTCTACAATAGTAATCTCCATCTCATTTTTGGCCCCGGATGGCCCAACAATCTGTAATCGATAGTTACTTCCTTCCTGGATGATCGAGGCCTGAACTCCAAAATCGGCATCATTGATCGCATCCCTCATCCCGGTCAGGCTATTATTGGAGTCATCAATGGTAATTTCCTGGGTTGACTTGGTACCATCCAGGGTGAAGGCGGAGTACCCTGCATCCCATTCACCAAACTTAAAGGTCAACGTCCCCTTACCCACTTGGGCACCGGTATCACTAAAGGTAGTTGATGAAACTGAGTGGGAAGCTGCCAGGGCGGTAACCACCACCTCATATTCACCTGCCAGCGCCTCCGGTTTTACCAGTGTTGGAGTCAGTACCGTGTTTTCGGTGTAGGAGACATTTTTGGTATCAAAAGTATCTGAACTGGCCAAAGCCTCTGCACTATCATTCAACGTCGACATCGCACTAGCCATCACCCCATAACTGGAAAGCTGAAGATCCAGCTTCTCCTGTTTGGAGTCCATCACCACCTCTTTCGGCACGCGCTCTGCCGCAATCAACCCCTCGACCAGCGATGTGGTATTGATCCCAGAACCTGCACCCAATGATGAAATAATGTTATTACTGTCCATCTCTCTTTCCTATCTCTTCTCTTCCATTATCGGCAATTCTGGCCGCATCTAAAGAAAAACTTACTCTCTTTTATCTCTTTTATAAAGAATGCAATATCAGTACCAATTAAATCATAACCAACAAAAAACCGCCCCTCTCTTTCGAAAGGGGCGGTTGGTTGAGTTTTCAACCAGTTACAGCAATTATCTCAGAATTGAGAGGACCTGCTGTGGAGCCGAGTTGGCCTGGGCCAGCATCGCAGTACCCGCCTGCTGCAGCACCTGTGCCTTACTCAGTGCAGCCGATTCTGCCGCAAAGTCTGCGTCCAGGATCCGCGACCGTGCTGCCGAGGTCTGCTGCGAGACCGACTGCAGGTTATCCACCGTAAACTCAAGACGGTTATTGACCGCACCCAGCTCACCACGTTGGCTGTTCACCTCGTTGAGTGCATTATCGATAATATCAATCGCCTTGGTTGCATTGGCCGCAGTATCCACAGTGGTAGTACCGATTGAGGCGCCGCTACTGGAATCACCCACCACATTGGACTCAATCAGACCATGCTCTGCAATACTGGCCGCCGTACCCAAGTTGACACTGATTGGGCTGTCATTTTCAGAAGAGAGCTTCAGTCCACCGTATACCGTGTTGGCAACCGATGTCATCGAAGTCGATGCTGAGATGGTGTTTCCTTTAGTCGCCACCAGTGTTACTGCTGTCAGATTCTCAATCAGGTTTGCAGTACCCGTATTACCACCAATCTGCAGTGAGGAGGCATTACCTTCCAAGCGAATCTTCTGCCCAGAAACCGTTGCAGAAATACCGGTCAAGTCACTCTTGTCATTAATGTTCTCAGCAATATCTGCCAGTGTGGCACCGGCAGATGCTGCATCAGCAGAGACACCGTTGATCATCAGCCCGACACCAGAGTAAGCTGCGGCAGCCGAGAAATCCAGTTCCGCCGTCACAAAGGTTTCTGCCTTCACACCGGTCTGATCGGTGATCGCATTAATTGCAGCAACCTTGGTGGCCAGTGAACCGGCCGTAGTCCCCTCATCGACAGTCACCCCATTGATACTAACATCACCTACACCCCATACCGTACTCGCAGCAGTCATACCATTACCCTCAATAGTCCCTGCCTCGGAGAACTCACGCAGACCCAGCGCCGCCAGATCATCATAAGTACCCGTTGTACCACGCTCTACTGTAATCGCATCACCATTATCCGAGGTCAGCGTCAGTGCGCCAGCTACTGTCTTGCTCGCACCCAGTGCAGAACCACCATCTGCGACTGCCAGCGTCTTCACTCCTTCTGCACTCACAATGAACTTGCCATTCTCTACACTTGCAGTGAATGCACCACCACCGGCTGTATTCAGTTTCTCAGCAATCTCTTCAACCGTATTGGCATCACGAATTTCGTAGGTCTGCGTGGTATCATCTGCCATAGTCAAGGTGACCGTCACCTCTTCCGTAGTCGAGATATTACCGTCACCACTCAGGGTAATTTCTGCTGTGGCCAGCAGTCCTGCGCTAACCCCATTGATATTGGTGTTAATCGCATTGACCAGACTGTCCAGACTGTCTGCAGAGGCGAGGAACTCAGTCCCACCCGATGCAATAACAGACTGACCATTAATCAATACATCGTTATAACCGATACTGACATCACTGGCCGCCGTGGCATAGGTACTACCTGCCGTCAGCACCATCTCCGCTCCAACGAAGTCGTTACTGGTAGAACCCATTCCCAGACTCTTGGAATTCATTGCATCAATCGAAAACTCAACTGTCTGGTTGGCCTGATCACCCACCTGAATCTCAACACCGTTCTTCTGATCACCATTGAGCAGTGTGCTACCATTAAACTCGGTGTTATCCGCAATTCGATCAATTTCTGCTTGCAGCTGCAAAAACTCTGTATTCAGTGAAGCCCGGTTCTCACTGTCATTATAGGTACCATTTGCAGACTGTACCGACAGCTCTCGCATCCGCTGCAGAATATTGGTAGTCTGATCCAGCGCACCCTCTGCAGTCTGGATCATTGAGATACCATCATTGGCATTACGCACCGCCTGATCCAGACCACGAATCTGAGAGGTCATACTGTTCGAGATCCCTAATCCTGCCGCATCATCTTTCGCACTATTGATACGTTTACCACTGGACAGTCGCTCCATCGCTTCCGCCTGGTCACGCACAGCCATACCCACCTGTCGTTGAGCACTCAGAGATGCTACATTTGTTCCAATTACCATTGACATGATATTTCTCCTTGACTAAACCTGTACCACTAAAATTCGTTTCCAGGCATTAACAAAATATAAAAAAACCGCTTATCTATTTTTTGATTACCGGATCAATCCAATAACCACCTCATCACTACTAACGTCACCCTCATCCAAATCTTTAATAAAATATTGTTTTATCTATTTACCTGGTCTTTTATTCCAGACCAGCCAACAGAAACTTCCCTAATCAACCCCATAACCTCATCAAGGATTTCAGGATCATTTTTCATATTGGCCTGAACCAGGCGCAGCGCCATATATTCATAAAGAGAATCCAGATTAGCTGAAAGCTCACCACCTTTTTCAAAATCAAGATTAGTGCGCAGCCCCTCAACAATACGGATTGCCGCATCGATTCGACTGCTCTTAGCCTCTATTTCACCACGCTGCATATGCCCCTTGGCTGTAGCCAGACGCTCCTGCGCACCCTCAAACAGCATCAGAATAAGTTTATGTGGAGATGCACCTTCAAGTGTTGCCTGGGTTTTAACTTGGCTATACATATTGATTGCTGACTTTCTGGTCATATACTGAAACCTCATCTTTATCTGAATTATAAATGGCGACACTATAATCGCTCTGATACTTCAGATAACGGCAAACCATTTAAGATCTTTAGATAAAGTTAAACAATTATTTATACTTCAATATAAATAAAAATTACACAACACAAAAACAGAATCTGAACGCCTTCAGATTCTGTTTTTTATAGACAGATAATTAAACAAATTTCAGAATAGAAAAATCAATGATAGGCCTGAATATTTTTATGATTTCTTCGGCGGCTGGCGAGATCTCCGCGCAATAAATTTCTACTCTGCTTCACCTCTTTTTTAATCAATCTATTCAGTTCTACAATTTCCATTAACAGTGCGGCATCAGACTGTAATAATTCGTCATTCACCGTCGCCTGATCAGCGCACCGCATCAGAATGGACTGTCTCTTCAACTCCAGCGGCTCCAATTGATCCAGATTCTCACCAGATTCAATCATCGCCATCATCTGTTGACTCAATTGTAGTGCCTGTCCCAGCATAACTATCCTATACTATCTCTTTAATTAAAAATCCCTGCAGATCACCTACAGCACGCGACAACTCCATAATGGCTTCTGATGGCAACTGCCGAATCACATCGCCACTTTCTCGATCTGTCACCTTAATTACATCTCTTCCAGTCTCATTATCTACCGTGAAATTCAATCCGTAATCCGTGTTTTCGAAAAACTGATTAATCTTCTCCACAGACTGCTCCACCTGTTGCTCAGAGATCCGTTCTGGCTTAGCAACCTGCGCTGATTCCGCAACCTGCGCTGATTCCGCAACCTGCGCTGATTCCGCAACCTGCGCTGATTCCGCAACCTGTTTAACCTCAACAGCCTTCTGTACGGAAGGCGTTGCCCTACCTGCATCAATCGCTGTTAAATTTTCCATAACTCACCACACCTTTTTATTTTCGATAACCCACTCTTCAACATTTGGTCTTAGCACTCTTCACTATTGTGAATAATCTCACTATACCAACTGCGTCCAAACAAACAAAACTACTTAGCTATCATAGGTATCGGCACACCAACGGAAAACTTTACAACAAATATTACTTTTTCTCTGGCTCAGCACCCTATTCAAGAAAAAGAAAAAATCAAATAATTATCAAGCAATTGCACTCCACGAATCACGAATTCCTGAGAGATAATCAACGATCACACTTAAGGTATCCGTACAATTTTCAACCTTTGCATGCAGTAACTCCTGTTTACTGTAGAGGTAAACAACTGCCAAATTCTGTGCAACCTCTCCCCCGCGCTCCATATTCAGGCTCTCATACAAACCATCAATAATTTCAACACAGCGATCAACACTGAAGATTTTCGCCTCCTCATCTCCTCTATCAATGGCTGAAATCGCATGCTGAGTTGAGACCACAGCACCTTCAAGCAACATCTGCGTCAAACGGTGTGGTGTCAGCATAGCGCCTTCACTACTACCAGAAACCATCGACTGCTCATAATCACCGCGATAGGAATACACACCTGAATCTTCTACTCGACTTACTGCATAGGCCATTGTCATTCTCCTTGTTGTCTAATCAATATAATAAGTGATGGTGCCATCTGTCTCCTCACCATGAAGCAACCGACAGACCATCAAATGGCTAACATTGATAAAGCAAATAGCGTACCAAGTAGCCATATCACCACTTCATCAGGTAAAAACAGCCTGCAACCAGAGACCGCCGGCAACGCTTGCCTCTTTCGGCAAACTCCTCCGGCGGCAAATTATTTTCCACATTGCGTCCTATTCTAAAACCGCCTTGACTCATTATTAATAGGTAACTCATCTTCACACAGAGCTTTTTATAGGCTCATCTCAGTAAAATTCCACACTAAACCCTTCCTTATTCGCAATTGGCACGTTATCTGCTTATTCACATACAACGCAATATCATGAAATCTATGCATAGCATGGCACATTGATTGCATTATTTTGCGATGTACACAGTTAGGTGTTTGGCATTAGCCATTTAGTTGACGTGGAACCGACTTGTCTCAACCATTTAGTACGCTTAGTACACTTATCAACAAGTCTGCCACCCCAGCAACATCACTGTTTTTTTAATTTTCAAACAGCCCAAGAAGGCGTTAAAAGGAAACCAGGAGAAACATCATGTCAATGGTAATTAACACAAACGTTGCCTCAATCAGCGCTCAACGCAACATTAGTACTGCTGTGCGCGACCAGAGCGAGGCTATGGAGCGCCTATCCAGCGGTAAGCGTATTAATAGCGCGAAAGATGATGCCGCAGGACTAGGTATCTCAAACAGAATGACCTCACAAATTCGAGGCCTTGATCAAGCGGTCAGAAATGCAAACGACGGCATCTCGCTTATTCAGACTGCTGAAGGCGCATTGGATCAGACCACCAACATCCTGCAACGGATGCGTGAGCTGTCCATCCAGTCCGCCAACGGCACCTATAATGATAGCGAGAACCGCGCCTCGCTTGATGCTGAATTCAAACAGCTATTAGATGAAATCGACCGTATTGCAGAGACCACACAATTTAACGGACAGAACATTCTGGATGGAAATTTGGATGAGGTTGCACTGCAGATTGGCTCCGATGCCAACCAGACTGTTGAGTTCGGCATTGAAAACATGAACACCAAAAATCTCGGCATGGGCTCTACCAGTACCGATATGGTTGGTTCAGAAATGGTACTCACTGCTGGTAGCACATTCGGAACTGCTGGAAGCGATGTCTCTATCGGCTACAATGATATCAACATCAATGGTCAATCCATTATCAAACCAGGCGGCACAGAGTGGCTTGCCTCGGCAGACAGCCTGGACAATCTGGTCAACTCCATTAACGAAAATGTTAATGGTGTAACTGCCACCCTGATGGCTACCAACGAAATCACACTGAGCGGTGACGGCAACATCTCTACCACGGAAGAGGTCACCGTAACCATGACCATGGCAGATGACACTACACAAACCTACGAGATTCGTGATGCCAGTACGGTTGAAGAGATTGCTGAAAAACTGAACACAGCCGGTGGCGGCGCCTTCAGTGCCTCTGTACAAGATGGTAAGTTCGTTGTGACTGCAGAAGGAGCCAAAACCATTCAAGTTACTGATGGTGGTAGCGCACTGGGATCATCAAAGACGGTCACCGCAGCACTTGCCCTGACCTCAGATAATGGTGACCCCATCACGATTGAACGTGGCACCACTGGCGCCTATGAAGATCTGGCCGCACTCGGGTTCCGTGAATCCTCAGAAGCAGGCACTATTGAAGGAAATGGTATTACCGCAGCCAGCACCCAGTGGGGGGCCGGTGATGTCACAATCAACGGTGTCATCATTGAGGAAAATACCACTGCCGCCTCACTGGCCTCAAAGGTAGATGCCGTCAATGCCGTTACGGATCAAACCGGTGTCAAGGCAGAGACCTTTGTGTCTGCTGAATTGGACTTCTCTGCAGCAGCATCCTACTCTGGTGTCGGACTGATGATTAATGGCGTATCTGCTGACGCAGCCTCAGCTGGTGCAACACTCGCTGATATCGCTGAAAACATTAATGACAAGAGCGACTTGACTGGCATTACCGCAAAGGTTGCCGGTCAAAAGATTCAATTGGAAGGCAACGCATCATCACTACAGGTTGGTGGCAATACCGGTACAGCCAACCTAATTGAAAACCTTACTGCGGTCTCTTTGGTTGCCACTAAAGGTGACACCATTTCCGCTTCCACTTCGATGACCTCGGTTGCCAATACGGTATATGGTGGACTGAAACTCACTTCAGAGACAGGAAACCCTATCTCTATCGATCTGGGCACAGCCGCCTCAGTCAGTGAACTTGGATTAAAAGAGAGCAATGTTGCGGGTGGTGGAACTTTCGGCACCTCAATTAACTCTCTGAGCATTGATACTGCTGCCCAAGCACAGAAATCAATTGATGTGATCGATAACGCCATCAACACCGTGAACGAGCAGCGTGGTGAATTGGGTGCAATTAATAACCGCCTTGAATTCACTGTCGACAACCTGCAATCGGTTTCCCAGCAGACCTCGGCCGCACGATCCCGGATCGTCGATGCCGACTTTGCGAAGGAATCTGCTTCACTGAGTCGGGCTCAGGTGCTACAACAGGCAGGAACCGCAATGCTGGCCCAAGCTAACTCTGCTCCACAGCAGGTACTACAGCTACTGGGATAATTGCTCCCTAGCCACACGGCATACCCCCTTCCCACATTTGTGGGAAGGGGGTTTTTTAACGCACCTAATAGCTGATACCTAATTGATTAAAATACATTTCAATCAACAACAATAAGTGGCAACGGTTGCCACTTGCCGCCACTGTTTCATCCCAACAAACCTTGCCACAACAGCGGTTCAATATTTGCCACCCAGATTGCCTTCATCACTCCATTTTATCAATTTTACCCCCTATTCCAGCTGTACCCACCTGAAAATCCGGCAATAAGACCCTCCTTAACCACTTTGGCATAGCTATTGCTTTATTTATTACAGCACAAGGATGTGAACTCAAGATGCCCTTGGCATAGTGATTGCATATTCAAGCAACAGAGTTAGTTAGATGTTTGGCAATAGCCATTTAGTTGACGTGGAAATAACTTGTTCTCAATTAGTTACAGGTATTTAGAAGCAAGCCCCACTCCAGCAACATCACTGAAAAGTTTAGATTTAAATTGCCCAAGATGGCATTAAAGGAAAACCAGGAGAAACATCATGTCAATGGTAATTAACACGAACATCGCCTCAATCGGTGCTCAGCGCCACGTCACTGTGGCTGTACGGGAGCAAGCCGAGGCCATGGAGCGCTTATCCAGTGGCAAGCGCATCAACAGCGCACGGGATGATGCCGCTGGCTTGGGTATTTCCAACAGAATGACCTCACAGATTCGAGGGCTGGACCAGGCAGTACGAAATGCCAATGATGGTATCTCTCTGATCCAGACCGCTGAAGGGGCGCTGGACCAGACCACAAACGTACTACAGAGAATGCGTGAACTCTCTATTCAGTCTGCCAACGGCACCTATAACGATAGCGAAAACCGCGCCTCTCTCGACGCAGAGTTCCAACAACTACTGATGGAAATTGACCGTATCGCAGAGACCACCAAGTTCAATGGTCAGACCCTGCTCGATGGTGAGATGGAGGATGTCGCACTACAGATTGGTGCCGACGCTAACCAGACTGTTGAATTTGGTATCGAGAATATGAGCACCAAAAGTCTTGGTATGGGGTCTACCAATTCCGACTTGATGGGTACCGATATGATCCTCACCGCTGGCAGCACCTTTACCTCAGCCGGTAGTGGTGTATCCATCGGCTACAATGATGTCAACATCAATGGACAATCCATCATCAAGCCCGGAGGTACTGAATTTGTACCTACCGCAGACAGTATGGACAACTTGGTCAATTCTATTAACGAGAATGTTCAGGGTGTATCCGCTACTCTGGTCGGTGTTGCGGAGGCCAAAATCACTGGTGACGGCAATATTACCGGTACGGAAGAGATTACCGTTACACTGACCATGGCTGATGAGACGGTACAGAGTTATAAAATCCGTGATGCAGACAGCATGGATGAGGTGGTTAGCAAGCTCAATGATACGGGCAATGGTGCATTTACCGCCTCGGTTGTAGATGGAAAGTTTGTCGTTACTGCAGAGGGTGTCGCTAATGTATCGGTCACCGATGGAGGTAGTGCAATTGGTGGAAATATCTCGGCCAACGCAAGACTTGCCCTCTCCTCCGATAATGGCGATCCAATCAAAATTGAACGTGGCACTACAGGTAGTTATGCCGACCTCGCCACACTGGGGTTCCGTGAATCCACTGAGGCTGGCACTATTGAGGGAACGGGTATCTCAAATGCAAGTACCGTTTGGGGTGCTGGTGATGTCAACATCAACGGTGTCGCTATTGAAGAGTCTACTACGGCTGCGTCACTGGCTTCAAAAATTGATGCCATTAATGCAGTTAGTGATCAGACTGGTGTCAAAGCAGAGGCATTCGTCACTGCTGAGCTCGATTTCTCGGCTGCCGCAGCTTACTCTGGTGTCGGGCTGATGATCAACGGTGTCTCTGCTGATGCAGCATCTGCCGGTGCCACACTGGCAGATATCGCTGAGAACATTAACGATAAGACTGATTTAACCGGAATTACTGCAACTATTTCAGGACAAAAAATCCAGTTACAAGGAAATGCTTCATCACTCCAAATTGGTGGAAATACGGCCGTTGCCAACCAAATCGAAAATCTAACGGCTATATCATTAACCATCACTAAGGGGGACACTGTTTCCGCTACTTCCGCCATGACTGCCGCAGGCAATATTGTGAATGGCGGACTGAAGATGACTTCAGAAAATGGAACACCCATCAGCATTGATCTGGGCACTGCAGCCAGCGCTGCTGAGCATGGCCTAATTGAATCCAATGTCAGCGCTGAGGGTAGCTACGGTACTTCGATCAACAGCATGAGTATTGATACCGCTGCCATGGCACAGAAGTCCATTGATGTGATTGACCGCGCCATCACTGCGGTCAATGATCAGCGCGGTGAACTGGGTGCAATCAACAATCGACTGGAGTACTCCATCGATAACCTGATGTCGGTCTCCCAACAGACTTCGGCCGCCCGCTCCAGGATCGTCGATGCAGACTTTGCCGCTGAATCAGCTGCATTGAGTCGGGCACAGGTACTGCAGCAAGCCGGTACGGCAATGCTCTCCCAAGCGAACGCTGCACCACAGCAGGTGATGCAACTACTCCAAGGGTAATCTTTCGATAGCCGCAAGGTGACACCCCACTCTCGTTACTGGTTTCGAGAGTGGGGTGTTTTTTATTTGCCAGCCCTTCAACTCACTATTAATACCACTCTTACACTCTCTTGATCTCTCACAAGCAACCTTCAATCACCACAACCATTCAGCACCAGCAATTTTTGCCGCCCCCCCCTGACGGCCAGAGTTATTTCGGCAAAAAGCCACCAAATCCCTCCATTTTTTCTTCATAAAACCACAATACCCCAAATTAATCAAATTGGCACACTGATTGCATATTTAAACAGTGTAAGCAGTTAGATGTTTGGCAATAGCCATTTAGTTGACGTGGAAATAACTTGTTCTCAATTAGTTACAGGTATTTAGAAGCAAGCCCCACTCCAGCAACATCACTGAAAAGTTTAGATTTAAATTGCCCAAGATGGCATTAAAGGAAAACCAGGAGAAACATCATGTCAATGGTAATTAACACGAACATCGCCTCAATCGGTGCTCAGCGCCACGTCACTGTGGCTGTACGGGAGCAAGCCGAGGCCATGGAGCGCTTATCCAGTGGCAAGCGCATCAACAGCGCACGGGATGATGCCGCTGGCTTGGGTATTTCCAACAGAATGACCTCACAGATTCGAGGGCTGGACCAGGCAGTACGAAATGCCAATGATGGTATCTCTCTGATCCAGACCGCTGAAGGGGCGCTGGACCAGACCACAAACGTACTACAGAGAATGCGTGAACTCTCTATTCAGTCTGCCAACGGCACCTATAACGATAGCGAAAACCGCGCCTCTCTCGACGCAGAGTTCCAACAACTACTGATGGAAATTGACCGTATCGCAGAGACCACCAAGTTCAATGGTCAGACCCTGCTCGATGGTGAGATGGAGGATGTCGCACTACAGATTGGTGCCGACGCTAACCAGACTGTTGAATTTGGTATCGAGAATATGAGCACCAAAAGTCTTGGTATGGGGTCTACCAATTCCGACTTGATGGGTACCGATATGATCCTCACCGCTGGCAGCACCTTTACCTCAGCCGGTAGTGGTGTATCCATCGGCTACAATGATGTCAACATCAATGGACAATCCATCATCAAGCCCGGAGGTACTGAATTTGTACCTACCGCAGACAGTATGGACAACTTGGTCAATTCTATTAACGAGAATGTTCAGGGTGTATCCGCTACTCTGGTCGGTGTTGCGGAGGCCAAAATCACTGGTGACGGCAATATTACCGGTACGGAAGAGATTACCGTTACACTGACCATGGCTGATGAGACGGTACAGAGTTATAAAATCCGTGATGCAGACAGCATGGATGAGGTGGTTAGCAAGCTCAATGATACGGGCAATGGTGCATTTACCGCCTCGGTTGTAGATGGAAAGTTTGTCGTTACTGCAGAGGGTGTCGCTAATGTATCGGTCACCGATGGAGGTAGTGCAATTGGTGGAAATATCTCGGCCAACGCAAGACTTGCCCTCTCCTCCGATAATGGCGATCCAATCAAAATTGAACGTGGCACTACAGGTAGTTATGCCGACCTCGCCACACTGGGGTTCCGTGAATCCACTGAGGCTGGCACTATTGAGGGAACGGGTATCTCAAATGCAAGTACCGTTTGGGGTGCTGGTGATGTCAACATCAACGGTGTCGCTATTGAAGAGTCTACTACGGCTGCGTCACTGGCTTCAAAAATTGATGCCATTAATGCAGTTAGTGATCAGACTGGTGTCAAAGCAGAGGCATTCGTCACTGCTGAGCTCGATTTCTCGGCTGCCGCAGCTTACTCTGGTGTCGGGCTGATGATCAACGGTGTCTCTGCTGATGCAGCATCTGCCGGTGCCACACTGGCAGATATCGCTGAGAACATTAACGATAAGACTGATTTAACCGGAATTACTGCAACTATTTCAGGACAAAAAATCCAGTTACAAGGAAATGCTTCATCACTCCAAATTGGTGGAAATACGGCCGTTGCCAACCAAATCGAAAATCTAACGGCTATATCATTAACCATCACTAAGGGGGACACTGTTTCCGCTACTTCCGCCATGACTGCCGCAGGCAATATTGTGAATGGCGGACTGAAGATGACTTCAGAAAATGGAACACCCATCAGCATTGATCTGGGCACTGCAGCCAGCGCTGCTGAGCATGGCCTAATTGAATCCAATGTCAGCGCTGAGGGTAGCTACGGTACTTCGATCAACAGCATGAGTATTGATACCGCTGCCATGGCACAGAAGTCCATTGATGTGATTGACCGCGCCATCACTGCGGTCAATGATCAGCGCGGTGAACTGGGTGCAATCAACAATCGACTGGAGTACTCCATCGATAACCTGATGTCGGTCTCCCAACAGACTTCGGCCGCCCGCTCCAGGATCGTCGATGCAGACTTTGCCGCTGAATCAGCTGCATTGAGTCGGGCACAGGTACTGCAGCAAGCCGGTACGGCAATGCTCTCCCAAGCGAACGCTGCACCACAGCAGGTGATGCAACTACTCCAAGGGTAACCTTTCGATAGCCGCAAGGTGACACCCCACTCCCGTTACTGGTTTCGAGAGTGGGGTGTTTTTTTTCGTAACCTCTGAATGGTTACGATTTTTGTTTAATCACGGGACACCAACCCAAGCCGATACAGCTTCTCCATCCCCTCCATCACTTTGCGCCAGTGAACCTTTGTCACTTCACTTAATTGGGCTAAATCGTGATTTCCATCAGCATAG
>Ga0233440_1002115_pt1 | contig 16989 bp, 21 predicted proteins | sample SI_123_September_5_FD_182791 | JGI IMG/M metagenome (GOLD analysis project Ga0233440, IMG submission 182791) | Seawater microbial communities from Saanich Inlet, British Columbia, Canada - SI_123_September2016_120_MG | ecosystem: Environmental > Aquatic > Marine > Inlet | place: Canada: British... | reverse complement strand
TCTCCAGTGTCTGCTGGAATCCAATGTTACTGCCAAGCTGAGTACCTACTCCACCCGCAGCAGTGATACTTGATGATGATTGCAGGGTGCCATCCCCACCACTCTGAGCTATTAACCGCCCCCGCTCTCTTCTTGCCTGTCTGAATGCAGAACGCCTAGCTCTTGCGCTCTTGACTTCAGCTATCTGCTCCTGCTTTGCATTGAATGCTCGCTGTGCCTTGGCTGTTTTCTTTGCAGCCTCCTTCTGATCCTGCTGCCCCTTAACCTGCAGAGCAAGACCACCTGCTGCTGTGATACCACCTATCCACGCTGCCGCTGTTGCTGTTACCATAACTATTTTCCTTAGACTGGATTAAGATTGCTGAAGACTGTACCTTCAGTGTCTGGCTGCAGGTCACCCAGTAAAGAAGAAGGGTCTACTTCTGTGAAGCCGCCAACACCTCCCAACTCTCCTGTTCCTGTTGCCAATGTTCCTGATGAACTTCCTAACGAAGACACCTGGGCAGAGCCTCTCCTATCCCTAAGACCTGCTCTTGCTTCCCTTGCGTTAGCCTGATCAGCACGTAATGCGTCTCGCTGTGCAGTGAATGCTGCTTGCTGTGCAGCCTTCTTCTCTGCCTTCTTCTGATCACCACCAAAGAATTTCTTAACACTACTCATGATCTATCTTCCTAATGTATGTTGTTTCAAGAGGGGTGTAGCCTACTGCCTTAATCAACCCAGGAAACTCATGACCTACTTTATCTGCCAGAGTCATATAGTCACAACCAAAGTTATACTCAGCGAAGGTTATCATGTCTATTGCAACACCTGTCTTCCTATGAAATGGAGACACATAGATCATGTCACATGTACCAAACTTGACTCCCTTATAGTGATTATGGTCAGCAATTATGTACAGTACGTACCCTGCTATCTTCTGCTTATTATCCCTTGCAACAACACATTGGATCACACCAGCAGCGTCAAGTTCCAAGTACTCATCGTACTCAGGATTAAGCATTGTCCCATTACCACGAAGGTAATCATCTACCTCAGCAGTATGTCTTGCCAGAATAGGCTTAAGCTCTTCAAGGAAGCCAGCTAATGGCTCTACAGATACAGAGATCATGACACCACCGTTAGGTCAAGGTGCCAACCAAGCAGATGAAGATCTTTACCTGCTGCTGTGTCCATGCGTAAGGATAATGCCCTTCCCTTACCCCTTAACTTATTCCTTGTAACTACCACGTCCTGTCCTGTGTCATGGCTATCACCCACTGATGTTGGTATAACGTCTCTCCTGTGTCTGTAGGCTTCAAATACTCTGCTGTGTCTGTTCCCTGTGCTTGTGTTGTTATAGTCCCACTGTGCCTTACACAGGCACGATGAGGGGTTGTCAGGTACTAATGATACCCCATCAGTGTCTAATTCAAACACTGTCTCTGTCTTCTGCAGGAACATGTACAGGAATGTTGTTAGCTTCTGCTTAGGTAAGTCACCACCATGAAAGTGCCCTGTGACAAGGAAAGCAGGAGCATCTACACCCACACTGTCCGCACTAAACCAATCAAGGTAGTTTCTGTCCTGCACTATACTGAATGTTATGTCTGCTGTGGTTCCGCTGGGTACTACAGTAAGATACTTAACCTCAGTAACTTCCCGTCTCTCTACCCTGTTAACCTTAACAACTACTTCCTCACCAGACACAGTTACAGGCACACCGCCCACAGTTATTGGGACATCAGTCTGGGAGATTACTTCAAATGGGGTTATGACGTAACCTGCAGGATAAGGACTGTCACTTGCCAGTGAACCAAACTTAATGACTGTCCATGCCTTAAGCTCTAGATCAAATACCAACTCAGTATCAAACCTAAACCTCCAGTTAAGACCATCATTAGTACCACCACTACTGTACATAAACCGTACTTTACGTGCTACCTTGTCATAGATACCCTGTGCAAATCTCTTACCAATGTTATCAATACCCAGATACAATGTCTGGATAGTCTTAGCAACTATGTTACTGCCTGCAAGTAGTCCTGTCTGACTATCACCCTGGATAGCAAAGATACCTTCCTCTGACCAATAGATAACTTTATCTTCTAACTTAACAATAGAGTCTCTGCCTATAGCACCTGATGTAGTGATCTGAGATACATTGAATACAAGTGCTGAGAAGATAGCACCAGAGTCACCTGAGATCTGCCATACACCGTTGTCAGCAAAGATTATAAGGATGTCTCTGATAGTCACTAGCTTAATGATAGTACCTATCTCAGGTATGGCTATGGTTCCACCATCACTTGCGATAAGGTCACTGATATTCTCTGATGCTGGGTCTGCTTCCTGCAGGAATTCACCTGCCTTAGAATTAGTTGTCAATGTCTGTGAGAAGAAGATAGTATCATTCCAGATGTACTCATCTACTCCATCCACATCAATGTCAGACTTAACACCAGCCATGACTACACGTCCAGCAAAGAACTCTACTGTCTCAGGTCTACCATTATCAGATACCACACTCAGTGCGGCAACCTTACTAGTTCTGTCCCTGATGAATGGGTTTAATACCTGAGAACCTTTAGATGCTGGAGTAGTACCAACTATTGTAGGGTCACTGTTAAGGGTGAAGTCAAATGTAGCATCATCCTTACGTGCCAAGGACTGTACGTCAGCATTGGATGGGAATCCTCCGAAGGCAGAGTTGGCTGCAGTTATAGAGGAAGCCTGCCAACCTTGGTTAAGAAGGTTATAGTTGTGTGCATCACTCAGAGTTGCAGGTCTGTTATCAATAGCAAGACCGTCATCAACACCAAGTATGTCCCGTACTCTGATAGGCACTACTGAAGTAGTTATAGTATCAAGGGTAGGATTATATTCTATAAGGAATGGCTCAAGCTCAGAGGAGACAACAAAGAATAAGCCACGCCCACTAACACCTTCTATAGGAACTACACCTACCTCAACAGTTGCAGGCTTAGCAAAGTCAAGGAGGTTAACAGTAAATGATTTCTTATTACCTGAGATAGAGGCCTGTTCAAGATCAAAGAACTGTAACTCAGTCCCTATCTGAACAACAGCAAAGTTATTCGATCCATCATTACCTGCATTGTACCAGGCAGTAGTGCCTACAGCACTTGTCTGTACTGTGCTCTCAGGGAAACCGCCACTGGTAACAAATGAATCTTCAAAGTCTATACCAAGCCGTCTCTGTCTACTCCCATCCCTGTTCAGTACAAAGTTCTGTTCATCAATAGAAGCATTCTCAGGGAAGTTGAGTGCTGATGACTCAGTCACTATCCCTTGAACGAATGTATTAAATCCTTTCTCGGAGGCTTGTCTAGGCATGCCCTACTTCTTTACAGTCTTAGACTTCTGACTTGCTTGCCATACATCAATAGCTAGTCTGGCCTTATCTTGTGAAGTCCACTTCTGCCCTTTCAATGCTGCAGGTAATTCACCACCACCTGCCCACTTGACTGCATGCATAGAACTGTTAGGGACTCTGGTGATAATCATACCCTTGTTATTTGCTGAACCCATATCGATCATTACTTTCTCTTCTGAACTAGCCATGCTGAGTTATCCTATCTATTAATTGGTTGTAAGTGAGACCCTGTGCCTGTGCTGTTAAGTGCAATGCTCCGGTAACACTTCTGTTATCTGTCTTTATGACTGTGTCCATGTACCTGTCTGTGTCTACACTGACCCCAGTCAGCTTACCTATATACTTTATTATATCTGGGTTATGAAGATCACTGAACTTGAATACTGTGTCACAATGTATCTTAGACCAAGCATCCATGTAAATAGTTGCAAAGCCTCTGTAGAACTTTCTTGGATCAGCTACATTATCAGGAGTATCAAAGCATTTAAGACAGCTATTAACTATGTCCTCCTTACTTCTCCATAACTTGATCAACGGTGCAGTAGGTACAGTAAGAGGATTAGTATCAACACTGCTTACTGTGAACTGTCTTTTGTACTGTGAATAGTATTCATGTCTGCATCCAAGTACAGTTGACAACCATACCGTCTTAGTCCTTGGTAGTCCGAGTATGTAGTAGTTGGGCAGATGCTCACATGATCCTCTGTGTGAACTATTATTGCGGTACATGCTGAGAGGCATGTGAGGCATAGTAGTACTCCTACTTCCTTCCGAAATCTGGAGTCTTTAGACCACCACCTGCGATATGTTTCTGTCTTGATAACCATGCCCTCTGCTTACGTGCTGTTAGTTCAGCCTTCTCATTAACCTGTCCTCTCAACATAACGAAGCATGTAGACTTAGCTGCTGCAAGGTAGTAGGGGAAAGCTTTGGCTGGTAGGTCAGGTACGAATGTATCAGTGATAGTGAAGGCAGGTTCAATAACACCATAACCAAGGATCTTACTCTCAAGGATAGTACTATCAAGTGTGTTATCAAAGCTATCAAGTACAAGGTACTGGTCATCAAATGAAGTGTAGTATGTTGGTGCCTTGTCATTGTAGATAAGGAGTACTTCATCATCAAAGCCATTGACTGTCTGTACTGTACTGTCTGTACTATCTCTGCCCAGGCTCATTCTAAGGAAGTCTTCTGGTTCCATCCATACAAGTTCTTTGTACAGTAATGGATCAGCCACAGCCTCACGGCTATCATAACGTAATGTCTCTATCTTAATGACTGACTCATCCATAAGTACATGAGTAGGCTTAAGGGTATCACCAAGACCTGATAAGTCTGTTACCTGGTAGGTAGTAGGCCATAGTCTGTAGTTGATACATTCAAAGTATGTGTCTCGTAGTATAGATGCTACCTGTGCAGACTCAACAGTATCATCAATGCTATTAACTTCGTCACTGTCCATGTCTGATAGGATGGACTGAGTCATGGATAAAAGAGTTAGCTTAGGCATACTGCTACACCCCCAGTCTGTGTAGGTTTAGTCCTGCATTAGAAACTGTCAGTGTTGTGGCTGCGCTGGAAGCTAGGTGTATAGATACCTTCTGTCCTGCAGTCACTGTGATTAGGCCAGACGCAGACATAGTGAGTACGTCAGAACCAGTACCATTCTTCTGTACCTGCAATAAGCGTGGGTCTAGGGCTGCATCCAGTCCAAACTTAGCTGCGAATGTTGTTCCTGTTGAGGCACTAGTAGAGAAAGCACACCAGAAATCTATCTTGTATGTGCCTGCATTGGTAATGGTTATATCATCATTGGTAGTATCTGCATTGACTGTGGCACCAAGTGCTAGGCCAGCAGACCAGCCAGTATTGATTAGCTTCTTGTACTGTGCGATGTCTGCAGCAACTGGGGTGAATGCTGTTGCATTGGTTGACACCTTCATCTCTGCATAGGCAGGACTCTCAAAGGAACCTGAACCAGCACCATCACTAACATAGGTCTGACCTGCACTAGCACTAGCAGCACCCTTAGGTTCATGTTGATTTGGATCTACGATTGCGGAGTGTTCTATCGACATGCTTGTTCCTAAGGTTATTTAATTTGGTCAGGGTGTTCACGGCACACCCATCAAAAGCCCGTATTCAGGTATCCATCTAAGAGCATACCTTTCAGGAAGGATCACCTCCTTAGTAGCACCAGTGGATTACCGGTTATGTACATACTCAACGATCAATCGTGCAGCACCTGCAGTGAAGTCAGCAGTAGCACTGAAAGCACCAACGTACATTCCTGTATCACCAGTACCACCAGATACACCAGAGACTACGCCGTTCACAAGAGCACCGTCACAAGCAACAGCGTCATTAGCTGCATTAAGTGCGGTGACTGCGATAGCTGCGTCAATACCATCAACGTCAATAGCAGTGCCATCTTTCTCGTACAGGCCAATGGTTAATGTACCAGTAGCTCCAACGAAGCCAGTAGATACAAGTAAGTGTGCAGATTTAATGTATGAGCCACTAGGAATAGAGGCATTCAAAGAAGAAGGTACGTCGGGTGTCTCACCACCAGAAGCATCCTCAGTCCAGAATGTTGCCACCCCACCAGATACGTTAAGATCACTGAAGTCAAAATCAACTACAAGTGTTCCACCCAAACCACTGTCAATGCTTCGTGCGTAAGGTGCATCAGTGGTAGTTACTTGGCCGTAACGTTCTACTAGGCCATCCGCATTAGTATGAAATGTTGCCATAATATATTATCCTTTAAACCTGATCATCATCACAAAGAACCGTTACCAAGTTCTCTTCACGGAACAAAGCAACATCATAACGAGCAGTAGTACTATACTCATCACGCTTCTTGCTTACGTTACGATCAAACTCAACTTCAGGCATTTGTCTCCAAGCACCCATGAATGGTACAACACCAGAGTCAGCACTGAAGAACAAGTTAGCTTCTGCAGTAGTTGTCGTTACACTATCAATCGTCTCAGCATTACCCGTAGAGATCATGTTAGACTCGTATACGTCAAAGCCGTAGATGTTCTTGACGAAACGCATGCCAGTACTTAAGCCAGTCTCAATGATACCTTCCCAGTTAGGGTTGTTAGATACATTGGTGATGTTAGTCAATGTGTCTAGCGTGTATGCAGTGGCTGGGCCAACGATAGCTGTGAGGTTAGTCATAGGTACGTTAGCTTTCTTCAGAGCAAACTTAGCTTTAGCAAAGTCTTCTACCTGAATCACTTCATTAGTACCACCACCAACAAAGCGATGAGCTGCACCATTGATGTTATTCAAGTTACCTGAAGTCTGGCTGGTATGTAGATTAAGAATCTTAGTCTCTACATGTTCCATGATTGCCTGACGCTGCTTAGGAATGAACTCAGACAAGAGCTGTGCTACATAGAAAGCATCCTGCTTAGCCTTATCCGTAATGTAATGAGCTGAACCAATATACTCGTTGATAGAGAAATTGAACTCACCAGTGTCAAGAGATTCAAACTTAATGTCTTCATTCTCTACAACGTCCTGCACTGAAGCAGCACCTACTGATGGTACAGTGAATTGGTTTCCGTCAGGGAAGTCAGTGATCCAACGAACCCATTGTTGAACAAATAATTCTTCTTCAAGAATCGCCTTTAAGTCAGCACTCCATACCTCGGAGCGAATTAACTGTTCTGCATTTACTGATGTTAATGCCATGTTTAAATCCTTAGTGTATTCGTTATGTCATAAAGCCAGGCTGCATCATGTCTTTATTCATTTGCGCCTGTACCTTCTGTGAGAAGTACGCCTTGCGATCACTGTTTCTTAATTCAGTGTAGTACGCATGTGTACCTGGTTTAACACCCTGGTGCTGGTTTCCCATAGCCTCAGTGTTAAGGGTTGACTGGCTGGTTGCAGTGGTTACTGCGGCACTTGTCTGGTCTGACATACCGAATAACGAAAGGAATGCTTTGGGCGATTGCTGTGCAGTGTCCTGAAGGAACTGACCACTAACACCAAGTTCAGTTGCTTTAAGTGCCAACATATCCTTAGCTTTATCTCCAAACTTCTCTTTCATTGCTGCGTCAACTGCACGGATATTACCAGTGGCTTTCTCCTGTGCGGTGCGCGCGTTCATGCGATCATCAATCATAGCATTTATATCTGCAGGTGCTTCAGGGGTAACTGCTGCTTGCTGATACTCGTTGCTAGTAGGCTGCTGTAGGTTGTTAGCTACGACTGCCTGTAAGTCCTCTGCTTTAGCAAGTGAATCTCTTAGGTCTGAGTTCTCTTGTTCAAGCCTACCTATATGATCCTGTGCTGATGGTATAGACTTCATGGCATTTTCTACACTGCCATACTTCTTGCCATCTCCCACAAGACTACTAAGATAGTCAGGGACTGCTGGTGCTTCAGGTACTGCTGCTGGGGTCTCCGATGCATTACCTTGTTGTTGCTGTTCATTGTTAAAGATGTTACCGTCTTGGTCAGACATATATTTAGTTACCTATTTTAATTGCAGTAAAGCTAATACTTCATTGAGAGCACGTTGCTCACCAATATAGTCAGCTTGTTTATAAGCCCAAGCAGGGGAATCATATCCTCCTTCTGCTTGTTGCCCGTTCTTGCTTGCTTCCAACTTCTTTGTCACAAGGTCTGAGAATACGTCAAGGAGATCTTTATTATGTTGCAGCCTCTCCTTAAACTTATCCTTTGCTTGTTTCTCTTTAAGGTGTCTTGTCAGTAGACTATTCAATTGGAATGTCCTCCGGTATCTCACCCTCTATGTCTGTGTCTCCCTCAACAGTAACGTCTTCCTGTACCTGCTGTGCAATACGTTGAGTATCACCCTGCTCGATAACAGCAATGTTAGTCTGTATCAGGCCATGTCTATCAAGTCCGAACTGATCTTCAACCAGCTTAGCAAGTGCTACACTGGATACATGAGGAGCAATCAGCTGACCTATCGGACTGTTGAAGACACCTGTCATGTTCTGTATTAGTTGTGCTCTGGCAGAGAAGTGCTTAGCACCCATAGGCCTTAGCTTACCCTTACCTGTAATGTCTTCCTTCGTGATAGTAATGAACTTCTCGAATGCAAGATCATCATCACTAATTCTTACTATGTCATTCCCATCCAATCTTCTTCTCCCAAGCTCAAGCATGTTATTAAGTAATGGCTCAAGTACCTGTCTTTCAAATGTACTGATCTTCTCTTGGAAGATACGTCCTGAGTTATTCTCAAGTGTCTGTACTTCGAATGCAGTCTTCTCACCAGGAGTTCTGATACCCAGTGATTGTCTTGGGGCACCTGCCATCTCTTCCATTGTCTGTTGAAGGTATGCTATCTCATTGTTAGCTGACAGTGGGTGAGCACCGATACCCATGATCTGTACATCACCATCCTCCCCTAACCAGATCTCTTCACCTGGCCCCCACACAAACTCTTCTACATTACCTTTGATCTTTAGTGGTGGATGAACTGTAAGGTCAAAGGCATCAGCCTTAAGATTCTCCAGATGATCTATTCGGTACTGCATACCAACCAAGTTATCTAATGGCCCCATAGGGTATAGATTGTCTGGTCTCTTTCTCCAAGGGCATGATACCTTACCACTACCAATCCGCCATGCTGGATTAGGGATCTTCCTAATAACTTGGCTTCTGTCTATAACGGTTACTATGTGATCAACAAGTAACTCACCTGACTCAGGGTTATGTATGTTCCCCTCAAATTCAAGTATCTCTATGTAGTTTGATGTGTAGTACTCATGCAAGGAACCAAACCCATCTATCTGAAAACCATCAATCTTATTGATCTCTTCAGAAGATAATGTCTGGAGCATTGTTGCTCTTTCTTCTTCAACTAACTTTATGACCTCAAGATTGTACTGAAGTTCAGGGTGAGTAGTAGCTTCAACCTTAAGCTCACCTATACTCTTAATGTAACGTGTGATCTTGGGTGTATCTTTCCATCGTGCTGCTGCAGGGTTCATCACTATATCAACAGGAGAGATACGCACAGCACGGGGGCCTACAAAGCCTCGTATGATGTCACCTGTAACAGGGTCTACCTTATTCTCATCAACGTACTCTACATCAGCAATAGGCATGCCCCAGTCAATGTAGTCATACAGAAGTTCTGAGATGGTATCTACAAATCCACCCTCTCTGAGTTTGTTTGTCATGTATGCAGTGATAGCTTCTTTCTTTACTAGCTCAGCATCTTCCTGTGTGTATGCTTCCCATCTTAACCAGTCATCATTAGGGAACAGGGCAGACAAGTAGTTAGCATGTAGGTTGTCCCTGATCTGTGTAAGCTTAGGTATGGTTGTCTTATTCTTCCAAGGTAAAGCACTGTTACTAGTCTTAGTAGTATCAGTAGCAAAGATGTAGTTACGTGCCTCTCTCTTCTCAGACAGCCATTGTTCACGTTGGTTCTGCCAGTTCTGGAAGTGGTTAGATACCTCAATAGCCAGATCACTTATAGATATGTACTGTCCTAATTCAATTACCTTACCGCTCATCGTCCTGCTACTCCACCGAATCTATCATTATATAATACGTTTCCGTTCTGTCGCTTAGAGCCACCCTTCCTATGCACGTTCCTTGTTGGTGCAATTGCTATACCAAGCACAGAAGTTAATGCGTCTTTGACATCGTCATGCGGAGGATGGTTCAATACTAACTCTTCTTCAAGAACCTGTGTGTTACCACCCTTATAGTGATAGATACTATGTGCCTCATACTTAGGCTGGAGGGTTGCCTTCATGCGTTCCTCCTTACTACCTTCGTACTTGGATGGTCTGTATTCTTCAACTGCAAGCATCAGACCGTGCTGTACTATGTACTGCTTCTTAAGTTCAGATACGATCATTGATTGTGCTGCTGTTACCTCAGCTCTGATCTTCTTATACTCCCACTTCTGGTGGGTCTCCATGATATGTTTGAAGTAGACACTTATCTTATCCGTCTTGAATCTAACTATCTCCAGTATGAATACATTGTTCTCTCCATCAACACCAATCACTATGATACATGTGTAGTCACTTCTCTTGCCAAGGCTGAAAGCAAAGTCAATGGAAGCAAATACATTTAATCTTCTGTCCTTGTAGAACCAGTAACCACTGTCCTGCTTAAGCATTGATCTGTCGTAGTACATGAAGTACTGACTATCAATGAATGAGGACTCAGTGTCGTTAGGATCATTGTAGTACTGTGACCTGAACTGTCCCTTGTCTATGTACTGTCCTCGCTTACGTGCAAGGATCTTCTGATCAAAGCCAAACCATTTACCGTCATGTCTTCTCTGACGTGGCCACAGGAACTCACCTGATCCATCACCCCTGTCTTCTACCTGACGTTCAAGTGTTTCATACACATAACTAGTACCAGCAATCTCACCCTCATCGTCATAGATGTCTTCCTGCATATTCTGCAGTGCCTCGTACAGATCCTTTGGATGATACCTTGTACCTACTACCCACTCCCTACCACCAGGATTAGAGATGGAGGCAAGTAAAGAATACTGGCTATGTACTTTGTTTCTTCCTTCGTTAGTGTAGGCATTCTCAGGTGTGACAACGTCATCCATAATAGTAATGTCACAATGCATTCCGACAATGTTAGTTGTAAGACCAGCAGTGAATATTGTAGGATCTCGAACTCCTTCATACTTACGTTTGGGGTGGTCTACACTGATCTCCCTATTAGTCCACTTCTCCCTCTTACCTTCCTCAGTACCTACCATGTCAGGCCAGTACTTACGGTACACCCTGCTTGATAGGATGTCCTTGATTGTCTTGAGCTGCTTCTCTGCCAGGTTACTGGTACTTGAGATATAGAGTATGGTTACTGCAGGATCTTTTGTTACTTCCCATGCAGCCCTGTACGCTATCAATGCAGACTTCTGATGGCCTCGTGGCAGTAAGGTTAGCTGATGATCATGTGCTTCTTCTCTGCACCACCACCTAATAACTTCGTCATGTATATCCCCAAGCACACGCTGTGGTGCCAGTAGCTTAATGAAGTTAGTTAGTGATGACTCAGCAGCTTGTCTTACCTGCTCAAGCTTAGTTAATGGTTTAGCCAAGTGCCAGTACATCCAGTTTAGCCTGGTCTCTGATAGCCTTGATTGCTGCCCTGTCTTCCTTAAGCTTTAACTCAAGGATAGGGTCAGTGGGTTTACCATTCCCCTTATCTTCCAGAAACTCCACTGCTGTTGCCAAAGCATCAATACGCTCATCCAGAGTTAGTATAGATTCAATTGCAGCCTTGGCATTACTAACGATCAGCTTAGCTGCATTAGCCTTTACTTGTTCTGGGGTGAGTGTCAGATCAGGTATATTACCTTGGGTGACCCATGCCAGGTATTCTGACAGATCACTGTTGTTACTTGCGGACAGTGGTATACCCTTACCTGATGGTACGTGCATAACTGTGTTGCTATCTACAATCTTATATTCCTGTGCCATTATGATGTATACCTCGAATCTGCTTCGTACTGGAATCTATACCGATTATTGCTTGCACCACCAACCCTACTAAACTCAAAGCCTGTAGTGCCAATGCTTGTGGCAACTTGTGAAGTTAGGTCTGTACCACCATCAACCTCGTCCATTCCCCCACTAACACCAGTAGCACTATTGTAGAATGTAATGGTTGGGTTATCTCTCATCTCTGTTGGTAATGAGTAATGAGTTAGTGTATCACCTGCATTCTCAGTGAATGCGGACAATGCCCCCAGTGCTGAAGCAGTTGCTGGATCAACGTCATAGTCATACGACTTATTATAGAATCTCTGAACTGCTGACAGTGTCTCATTGAATGGGAGGTATGATGTGATGTTGTCTGTATTTGTACCTACACGTATAGAGATACCTGCAAGTCTGAAGTTATTTGCTGTGTTATCCACTGCATTAACCTGGTTGGCTGTACCCAGAAGATTACCTAAGGCCCATGCACCGGCAGTGCCATTGAATGATGATCCATGACCAAGACTCCATACTACAGACAGTCCTTCATTCTCGTCTGTGTTAAAGACTGTTGCTGGGTCTAGTGTCTCTGTGACTGTCTTCTTTTCCCATGTATCAACAGCATTGACAGTATACTCGAATGGGTTACCCTCAACATTAGCATTTGATTTGAAGGCACCACTGTATGTCCCCGTCTCAGTTGCCTTGACCCAGAACTGTAATGTTACCTCTTTCTGTGAGAAGTTGGCTGTATGGTCACCAGGTGCAGTGTACTTAATACCACAGAAGTCTGAGGTGCCTAGTGCCACATCAGCAGTAGTACAATCCACCAAGATACTATTGCTTAGGACTACACCTGCCTGACCAAACGTAGGTACATCGGTATCCTGAGATACTGTGTGAACCATAGTACCTGTCTTTATGTATCTGAACATATCAACAATGTATGAGTTGGTTGCAGCAGCAGTAATACTCTTCAGCTCTTGCGCTACATTAAGTGCACCATTAATGATTCCTTCTTCTGTTCCCCCACCACCAGTAACTGACGCTGCACTTGCGGCTGCTGATACTGCACTTGCTGCTGCATTAGTCTCGGCAGTCTCGGCATTAGTCTCTGCTGTCTCTGCATTGGTTTCTGCTGTCTCAGCGTTAGTCTCTGCAAGTTCTGCTGCAGTCTGTGCTGTCTCCGCTGCAGTCTGTGCTGTCTGTGCATCGATCACAGCCTGTGCCAGTCCGGCAGCACTACTGAATCCTGCAAGACCATCCACATAATTCTTGGTCACTACATCCTGTGCGTTTGTAGGGTCAGTGGCGTTAATAATCTTATTACTGTTCATGTCAATGTCTTGTTGAACAGTATTAGTCTCACCGACAGGGTTATCTCTGTACAGTACTTTGTCGTTAAGCTCTGCTTCAATAGTAGTGAAGTTATCATTGATAGAAGTCAGGTTAGTGCCTGCTGTCACATCGTTCAGGGTTACTTTGCTAATGGGAATTCTCCTAGTATATTATTTAATGTATTCCTAACCGTGACAATTCATCATCAGTCTCAGATTGGATAGCCTTCTCAATACTCATCTCTTTGGCTACTTCCTGTTTGTTTGGTCTGCCTGCAGTACGGTTACTCCACTTCTTCTCTGCAAGCCACTTGGCTGACTGTACGTTACCTTCCCTTGCAGCCTGTATGTTCTCAGTGATACCCAATGATCTTATCTTAACTTCAAGCTCAGCTCTCCATGCGGGGATACGTAGCTGTGATGAAAGAACTTTATTCTTACAGATCCTGTTCCATTGTTCCCAGTCTTCAAACACAGCATTGGCAAACTGATACTCCGAAGGGTCACCGATATCCATGAATAGTCTGTAGAGTGATAGGTACTGGCTTGATCCATCTGGGTTGAACTCATGCCTCTTACCCACAGTGAAGTATGCTGCTGATGATTCTATCTTGTACTGCTTGAACAATGACTGAGTACGGTATCGTCCATGACTATCAATGAAGTCAGGTCTGTAGTCAGGTAGGTGTTGGTCAATCAGTTCATAGGCTGTAGGCATAGTATGGTCTCGATTAATGTTCTATAAACTAAAGACATAACTGTCTTTTGATAGAGGATGTTCTCTATGATATATAATAGATATATAATATGTATCTATCTGTGTACCCCCCATTAAGGAGTGTCCCCCAGGACACGTAGGTACACCTATGTAGTAAGTATCAAGCTAGGGACAGTATGTACCATCCTTAGTGTGTGTAAGTCTTATCAGTTATAACTTGTTAAGTATATTGCTATACAAGGTAAGCTACCAGAACCCTCACCTGTCTTCATGTACCTTAGTACATTCTTTACCAGGCCTCACGTCGAACATATCTGTTTATTGCCAAGCTACCAGTCTTACGTTAACTGGCGAGTACCTTACCGACTTTACCCACGATTGAGAGTAGCAATCGCTACCGCTCTTACTGTGGCCACGCAAGTGGTACTTGGCAGGAACCTCTATCACATTCCGCCTACACACATAGGTATGAGTGGGTAAGTCCTGTATAGTTCATTCTTCTGCAAAAATAATTCATATATAGTACATAAGGCCCTGTTATGTTGCATGTATGGTCTAAAGCAATAAGCCCATTGCAGCTAGGTTATAGAAGCCATAATTATTCCGAGATTTATATTCTGCAGAGTGTGAATGAGGTAGCCACCCCCTAACCCCCTTATACCCCCCATAGGAATTCCTTATAAGCCCATAGATTTATTTATGATTGACATCATGCTTCAGGAATGATAGCCCATGAATTAAACATTGTTTATTAAGATGGCCGTCTTACTTTTATCAACTGTGCAATAGTTATCCACAGGTTATCCACAGGTTATTATTTATGCAGCTTAAGACCCAGTTAGTATTACACAGACACTAACCACATAGATTATTCTTATAGCCCATTGATATATAACTAATAGTGTATCTTTTATACAGCAGCGCTGTCGCTTTTATACAACACCTTATGTCTCATTAAAGATACACTGTTGTTTTTATACCACATCCTATTCACTCACTCCTTTATATACTATGACTTTGGTGGTTCTCTTCATGTTCTTGTTCACGTTCTTTTACCATGATATGCCACCTCCTGCTATTTCATTAGTCTCTGTATCCCTTACCTGGCCTCATTCTTAAATTAATTTCATTTATTCTTCATTCTTTTCTTGCCTTATCCTGATTCCTTGTGTAAGCTTCAGTTATCGAATTAATACATACATACATTTACTTACTTACTTACTAACAGGGATACACAGCATGATCACAATTAATGGCAATAACTTTGCGGAAACACATCAAGAGGTAGTGGGTAGTTTGTTTACCTCAGGCTCAACAGTAGTGGGGTTTGCGAAGCGTAATAAAAGATCAATTGTTCTAAAGAATATTCATAGAGTAGTGGTAGGGGTTATAACCAAGTATGGTGTGCTTGCCGCTGCGCACCAAACCGATACTGAGGGTGAGTACTGGTATAACCATGGCGATATAAAAGAAGTGGGTGATATATCCTGCACAGACAGGAATGCTATAGCAGGTCAGCTTGCTATTGACTATGACTGGAATGCCCAGAACGAAAGAACGTATATTTTTAAATAAAAGCTTGACTCTTGAAACATATTACTTACTAACTAACGAACGTAGTGAGACTACTACAGGAATACAGATTATGGAAATTGCTATTAATACGATAACACGTGTAAAGACTAAGGGTGACCGTTACCTACCAAAGCATGTCGGTACTATACCTGAAGGGTACGGTCTATGGTACAGGGCAGGTAGTGTATCACTACAGGCTGATACAACAGCTGGAGAGGTACTTGAAATAAGATTAAGTAATGAGCTGATAATAAAGCTTGCGGACAACATAAAGAAAAGATTGACATCAGTTTAACTAAGGTCTAGTATTACAGACATACATACAAGTAACAAATAGATAGGGGATAGTTCAGGACATACCTGAGTCCCGCTCTTAAGAGGCTTCAGCCGAGGCTTCATAAAAACTTAAGTGGTGTAACCACACAACCGATGTTGACGCCTAATGGCTTTCAGTCGGTATATAAAAGCATAGCGTGTGATGTAAGCCGTTATGTAAATGTTATTTATAACTAATAGGTATTCTCTTATGAGTGCCTATCACTTATACATACCAATACTAAACAACAGAGGGAATAAGAATATGACTATTAAATTAAATAACTTGCGCCTACTTGGTGAGACACTTGACGAGTTGAGTAACGTTTTTGCAATGAATACAATTAAGGTGAATGTAATTAGCACTAGTGAAATAGTTATCACAGTAGGAGAATACTAATGAGTAAGCAATTAATTATAAACAACAATAGTGGAGTAATAGAAAATGGGATTTAACGACAGAATGAGTAACTTTAACAAGTCAATGAGTATTAATGACGTGGCACAATGTGCCGCAAGTTTAGGTAAAACAAGTAAGAAAGAAGCGTTTGACCATTTACAACAGATGATCGAACGTGCAACCAACGATGAAGAAATTCTAGCACTTGCCTTTTTGTACAACCAATTTCAACCTGCTTTACCGACCAAGCCTAAAACCTCGTTCCAATGGGTTGCGAAGGCGATGCCCAAGAAGGATATCCGGTTTTATCTAAACTACGTCTATACCGACTCAAATTACATTGTTGCAACAGATGGGAATAGGTTGCACCTAACTAAAAATCACCAAGGGCTATCAGGGTATTACAACAAAAACATGCATAGCGTGAAAGTGGACCATAACTATCCTAATTATGAGCGAGCTATTGACTTAGATAATGTGAAGTATCACCCGCTTAATAGTTGCCAGTTTGAAATTGAAGCAGGCGTGGGCAAAATGGGGGACTTTCTTCATGTCACATTGCCAGACGATACAAAAATAATGGTTGTGAACGACTGGTACAATCAGGCGTGCTGCCATGGTGGTGCAATTGAAATAGGCGTTGCTGTCAGTGGTTCATTACATATTAGAAGTGGTGACAACTTAGCAGTAATAATGCCTAGACGCTATTAAGTAATGACAGTCGATAGGCTTCTTTAGAGGCTTATCCGCTGTACTTACTTAAGACAACAATTGGAGTAATAGAAAATGACTATTAAATTAAATAG
>Ga0233440_1002103_pt1 | contig 17066 bp, 19 predicted proteins | sample SI_123_September_5_FD_182791 | JGI IMG/M metagenome (GOLD analysis project Ga0233440, IMG submission 182791) | Seawater microbial communities from Saanich Inlet, British Columbia, Canada - SI_123_September2016_120_MG | ecosystem: Environmental > Aquatic > Marine > Inlet | place: Canada: British... | reverse complement strand
TATAGCAACAGATGGTCACCGGATCAATAAAGTCGCCATCAGATTCCAAGTGAACCGTGAAAATAGACTTTGTTTCTTGGTCAACAGATTTACAATGCATATATTCGACGGTGGTATTCGTCTCATCATGGGACGCTTGGCAACAAGAAAAGCCTTGTTCTCCAGCAAAATCTGTCACAGCTCTCAATTCATCTTGAGACAAATCACTCACCGTCAAGTAAGTTTTCTCATCAAGTACCAATCTCTCATCCTCTAAATCTGTGTTCCACATTGCCAAACGATGGCAAATGCCATATAAATCATGACTCCTGGGTAGCACAATTTTTGCGTAATTCATTGTTATCACAGTTAATAATAAACATAATATGGTGAGTTTAAATGACAAATAATAATTCAATTTTTTGGTGATATTAGTAAAAAAATTGAAATAATATAATATAACAATTTTGATTATAAGTTTATGTTATTCACACACAATGGAACGCCAAAACGAATTTAAGAGCACAATTGACGAGGTAAACATGACTAATGAGCAGATTCATAATGCGTTACTTGGTCACGCGACACTCGAACGCCAGAACGAATTTTTGAGCACAATTGATAGTGCAAACATGACTAGGCAGCAGATTCATGACGCATTATTCGAGCCATTGCCGCGAAATGTGGCATCAACCACAGTCACGATTGCTCGTCAACTTGACAACATGTCGATCAGCACATCAAAGTAAACATTATTTTATTAATTAGATTTATAAAAAAAGTATGCAATGTTGATTATCAAATACACGATTGCAATAGTCAAATCAATCACTGCCACAATGTATAATTCAGTATGTTGCAAATTAATGGCACAAGGAACAATTGCAAATTCCCATATGCCCCACGACATAAATACAACATTTATTATCCATGTGTAATCTTTTACTGGAATTTCTATGACTGCACGATAATATGCTAATTGTGCATAATATCGAACTACAGATGCTGTCGCATACTGTTTCATTGATGAATTTGGACACATGTCATGCACATCAGCCAATGATAACTTATCAGCTTTCATGGAAAATATAAATAATACAATATATGCCGCAAATAATAGAATAGCTCCAATATTAAACAATATAGATTGTTTCGTGGTCCATGCATCATTTGTAGGCGCTATAGGTAGACCATTTTCAATGTCAGCGTCACCCGTACGCAAAGGATTGTGTGTTGCCATTATAGCAAGATAATATAGTATATAGTGGTTTCAATACCGTATATAAATCAATTTTTTTTAATAAAAAATTGAAATAATATATCATACATAATCTTATTAAAACTCTATTATTATATTTAACCTACCAACACAACAATCATGAACAAATATATGGACAACTTGTGCAGATGCGAGAGAATGGCTAGGAATTTGCATACTGTGATGCGCCACAACTTGCCGCTTCGTGAAGTGGCAACAGTGGATCCCAATGTTCCGTATTCCCACTGTTATCGTGTGAAATTCCACCACCCCATTGCCTGCACGGATGATAGCGGTAATGACATTGAGGTCACCCACCTTTCCATCTCCTATCCTCCCGATAGAAACAGATACGATGATTGGAGGATCATCGAGACGGCCATCACGACCGAGAACCTGGTCTATGTGTCCGAACTGGGGTACAGTGACACCTGCAGCTTTAGCACGGCTGCAGAAGTTGTTCAAGAGATCATTGACATTGCCACCGGCATAAGTCTGCAGCGCACGACGGATGTTTATTGTCTCGGTAAACAAGAGCGTAAGTATCGTAAGATGTTGAGACGTGATGATCCGGCTTACGCTTTAGCACGTAAGGAGGGCAGAAAGAGAACTAGAGACGCGAGAAAAGCGCGTAAAATGTAAATAAATTAATTTATTCGATGCCCCAGCACCAATGATCATATGCATCCCATTTTTCCCAAGCTTCCTCCACAAACCAATCATACTCAATTTTCGCTTGAAATGTTGGAAATACCATTACAAGTTCATTTTTATTTTCACATACCAAGAATGACATTAATTCATCATTGATACATTCGTACTTTGAACCATGGGGTTTTGTCAATAAAAAATTACTCATATGTCTACTAAACCATTTTGTTAAGGGACACTCACTATGATCAACCCATTCGTCATAATTTATATGTTCACCATCATCACTATCAATATAATCATGGTGTATACATACTTGTACATCAATATAATCCGATTTTTGTCTATTATCAATATCATCCTTTGATAGTATTACGCATGATGGTATAGTTAAACATTCTGCTTTACAAGTCATTGATATTATTATATTAAATACATATGTGATAATAATTCAATTTTTTTACAAAAATTGAAAAATATTATGGTTATTTATTACTAATATAAATAGTAATGTCACGAGCCAATGAAATCGAAATACTACACAATGCTAAAGTTGCACAAAGTACAATTGTCAAAAATATTGATATGTCCATATATCCAACATTACCTATTTCGCAACAAAATGCAATAATAGATATATACAAGATATATGAAGCTGCTCAAATCAACGCAAATATAACTGATCAACAGATATTAGAATGTGGTGACAAATGTCAACATGCAATTGAATTTGCTCATGATGCTAACGAACAATATAAAGTTGCTGAGAGTGCTTTACGTAAAGCTCAAAATAATAATCAAAATATTCATGATGCCACTATTAAACTTAATATTGCAGAATCCAATCGTGCCATATCAAATGACATAGTGATAAAAGCTGATATAGCGTATGCTGCTGCTAGCGATGCATATATTATTAATTTTGCAAAATGCAATGATTGTTATGCCAATTTTATTAATTCATTATTGGAACATCAAATTGATAAAAAATTGATTAATTTATTACTTCTCAAACTCAACAGAATGATATTTTATATTAACCATAATTCAGTCAATAATCAATCAAAATGAACCGCTTTGTATACAGTGAATGCTCTAAAATTGTTGGGGGTCTTGGATGCTTTCCAGACCAAAACAAACCGTACAGTGATGCCAGTAATCTGAACGATTGCATCAATTGTAGGAACAAAAAACTTTGCCTGAACATCTGTCACTACGACAATGCTGGGGCAATTGCAATGTGCAAAAACTACATGAGACACCATGCAAATCGCCGAAACGAAAATGCATTTCGTGGAGCACCCTATGTTCAGTACCAAGTACCTAACATGCATCAGTCCTATATTGCACCACCTCCCTACAGACCTTTGCATGACGTGAATGAATTGCTTGCTAGACAATCTTGCACATCTGAAACACCCAATTTGCTAACCTATAGTGAGTATGTGACAGCTGTGCATCGCATTCAATCTGCAACACTCAATCTGCGTCCCATGCCACCTACTGCTCCGATTATGACCACGTCCGTAGCACCTGTGGCACCAACTGTGACTGTGGCACCAACTGTGGCACCACCTGTGGCACCAACTGTGACTGTGGCACCAACTGTGACCGCACCTGTGGCACCCTCAGTCGCATACACAGTTCAAGATCCGGAACCCACCATATTCAAAGACACGGTGGCAACCATGGCTTCCAGAATGGCAACTCTGATAAAAAACGCAACTGCACCAGAAACCCAAAGTGTGCAAGGTGAAAAGAGACAGCGGGCGGAAGAAAAACAAGCTGAAGCAATTGTTGATTCTGGTTACGATGTAGAGATCAACATAGGTTCTGATAGCGATGGCGATTCGATATCTGACACTTCGAGCAATTTCACGATGACAAAGCCAAAAAGACAGAGAATTAAAAAGGGATCCAAGCCATTGCCTCATCAGTGTCCTCATTGTAGCAAATCATTTGCAAAGTTGCATGGCTTGAGCATTCATGTTGGAACAGCACACAAAGTCAAACTAGCACAGACAGACAAACCTGTACAGTGTCAGTTCTGTATGTGCATGTGTAAAAGCGAACGTGGTCTTGGTATACATAGAGGACGCTCTCCTGAATGCAAAGAACAATACGAACAGAGTGTCTACCAATTCAGACAGGCTATGAGGGCGGCTAAAACCTCCGTGTAAAAAATTGAATAAATAAATCACACCATATCTCATTAATTTTTATTTATCATTCGAATCAAATACACTGTATTAATTCATAACTATGCCTACCGAAGCTCAATACGCAGCGGTCAGAATCGCACAGATTCGTCTAAACATAGCATGTAAAGCATGCGATAATGCTACCACTGCACATGCCATCAAGGTCTCCACTTTAGATAGAGAGGAAATGTATAGATCACTCAATGCAGCTCAAGATGTGCTCGAAAGTTGTAAATAGTTGTTTTTTTTATGACAAATAATTGAATAATCAACATTCTAACAATAATTAATTTATAAATAACAATGGAAACAAGTAACGATATGACGACCAAATTCGATGAAACTATTGATAAAATCAAAGAAATCGAAGCTAAATATAATAATCTTGTAATTAGTAAACAAGAATTAATGGAAAAATATATTGCACAAGAGAAAAGGCTTGGATTTTTGAGTATTGAATATGCAAATCTTAATGAAAAATATGATGATCTTCTAAATGAAAATTGAAAAATTGAAATATTATATCATTATCCATATTATCAATTATAATTAAATATGTCAATTGATGCAGTAATTTATGTGACAATTGAAAAAATAAACATAGATAAAGATGATGAATTGATTACATTAATAGAGAAAGAATATTTATTTATTGATATTGAAAATTATTTAGTAGATTTTTATTCTATAAATGGTGCAAAATCATCATCTAACGTTTATGAATTTTTTGAAAAATATTGGCAAGATCCATACGATGAACAAAATCCACTTACTATTAAATACAAACTTAATAATGAATATGTAATTGTTGATGATAAATACTATGATGATATTTTTGATAAATATTATTCTAATAAAGAAATTTGTTCTCTACATAAATGTTTTAATGATAATAGTTTAGTTTGTGAAACATGTCATTATAAATATTGCGATCGACATAAAAATAATATACAAAAGTGTAAATCTTGTAAAAAAATGAGATGTACTAATTGTTTAAAAAATCCTATTGCATTAAAAGAAAAGAAATCTATCATGTGCACACGATGCAATAATTATTAAACTTTATTTATACAATTGTCAATAAAATCATTATTTCTTTTAAATACATTGGTAATAATTGGACAACATGTTTGCCACATTAATGAACTATATTCATGATCTGTTAAATTTATTGATATTATGTTGTCCTCTTCGTAATACATTTGTTCATCAGGGGTAAAATATATAATATAAAAATTCTCTCTATTAAATTTTATTTTTATTTTATTAGATAAAATTTTCAAATGTTCCAATTCGTTAACCGCATAATATTCTTTATATTCATCATGTAATACTTTATTTCTCATTTTTTCTTTAATTCTAAAGAACACAATAGATTTTTCATTATTTATTATATCATATAATCTATCTTTTCTTCTTATATATTTATCACTAAATGCTTGAAATGCACTATCAAAATTTTGATGAAATAATTCGTGACCTGGTCTAATATTATATTTTTGATGTGACATCTTTTTTCCTACATCCTTTTCATTTTGCCTATGAACATATTGTTCCTTATTAACGAGTTCTTTGAAATCATCATCAAGCATAGCACCAAAGCTCCATGCTGAAGTACCAATATAATCAAATATATTAGTCGCAGCATCTATATTCAAGACATTTTTTATCACACGTTTTGGAAAACAATTGCCACCCAATGACATAACATTGTGATTTCCAAACAAATTATCAAAATTTGACATTATTTTATTATATTAAAATGCTTTCTCAAAAATCAATAAAAAATTTTACAGTCATCAACTTATTATTAATGAGTTTGTCATATTTACAATATTATGTATTTGAAAATATTTTTAATGTATTTATGACATTTTTCTTTTTTCTACTAAGAAATATCTTTGTATTAGCAACACTTTACATATGCTCCCTCAATAAAAAGTATATTACCAATCAAGATCGAGATAAACAAATTTATGATCATAAATTGGTTGTATTATTATTGATAACAAGTACCATGATAGAAGTTGTTGTACATATGGTAACAATGAATTATTACATTTTTAACACAAGTGATATTGTAATAGACACTATAATGTTTATTCCAATATCTTTTGCATACGAACTCATTTTTGATTTTTTTCATTATTGGTTACATAGATTAGAACATAATAGTTTAATTTATAAACATACTCATAAATTACATCATGCATATCAATACACTTTAGTTCAATTTACACATTGTCATCATCCATTCGATCTTATAATATCAAATGTAATTCCTCATTTAATTGCATTCAACTTGATTCCAAGAGTTTCTAAATTTACATATAGTGCATTATTAATTTATAAACTATTTGTTGAAATATCTGGGCACACTGGTAAACAACTTAATACTTCTTCATTTCCCCAATGCATATGGTTACCAAAATTTTTTGGCATAGAACTCATGACAAAAGACCATGATAATCATCATATTCATAGCATTTGTAATTATGCAAAACGATTTTCATTATGGGATAAAGTGTTTGGGACTTATAAATAAATAATTGATAAATAAATACATTATGACATAAATATTATTACTTCAATGACTGAGCAAATAATTAAATTGATTAATAGTTCAAAATTATCTAAAACTGATTATACAAAAATTATCAATCATTGCAAGTACAGTGCGAAAGATGACGATGATAATGATGACTGCGAATCAGATGATGACGATGACAATAACGACGATAATTTTGATTTTATAGCTCAACATATTATGAGGAAGAAATATTATCTTGCTGAATTCGTGACCAGCACAAAATTATATTTTGATCGTCTTGGTAACACCATACACCAACATATAGAAATAAATTTTGAAGATTTTTCATGCTCCCTAAGTTTTAGTGGTAACAAGGAGGGTTATGGCCATTATAGTCTAAAATTAAAAAGAAATAATAGGTTTATATTTATATTTCACAATCGTGATTTATTTGATTTTGAAAATGAAGATTTAACAAAATACGAAATTTATAAACTAAAACCTATACAAAAAATAGTTGATGATTATGGTTACGATAGTAATATATTATTAATAAAAGATGTTATTGAATTGTTATTAGATTTAATGATAGATGACTATATTGTGAGAAATTCAGATCCAGGTGCTTATAAACATTTTGGTTAATTATAAAAATTGAAAAAAAATATATAACAAGTTACTACTATTGTTTGTATCGCTACGATTCGAACATACGAACAAACACAACTATCAACATGAAAAATATTGTTGAATATATAAATCAAATGAAGAATATTTCTGTTGCAAATAATTTACTTAGTGACTATGAATACAAAGGTAATTCCTTTCTTGGATATTTATTTTCTTATCTCTTATATAAAAGAAATAATCTTGATATTCCACCTAAATCATTATTCTGTTACAAAATAAATTTAATTAAAATCACAAATGAACCAAATCAAATATTTAAAGATATTACAGATTACTTTCAAAATTCAAATCACGTAAAACCTTTTTTGATGTTAGATATTGATTTACTTGGTATGAATTCAAATCATTTTAATCTAATAATATTTAATAAACAGAATAACACATTAGAACATTATGAACCAAATGGTCATATGTCACATGAAATATGGGGAATTTACAGTATTTATATTGAAAAAGTTATGAATATTTTACATAGAAATCTGAAAAAATATATCATAGATCTTAAATTTAAAACTTCAATGGAATTACATGGTTTTGATTCATCTGATAAAGACAAATTAGGATTACAATCTATTGAAGGACGACAAAATAGTACTGGTCATTGTCAAATGTGGTGTTATTTAATTGCCGATTTAGTAATAAAATATCCAGAACATTCCACAGAATCAATTATTAGAAACTATCTAGATTTACATAATAAAGATAAATTAAGTAAATTGAATTTACATAGAAAATTAAAGATGATTATTCGAGGGTTTTATTTTTGTTCCATGCAAAAATTGAATAAAATGAATGAATTAGGAAATTTGAACTCTGACATAATTAATACTTCTGATCCTAATGTTTTGTCGCAATATTATTATTCAATTAGTGAAATTATTTTTCTAATTTTTTATGAAAAAGATTTCAATAATAAACAATACTCTAATGCATCAACTGTAAAATCTTATATCCTGACTGTAGGATTTGACAAAACAAAATCTATTTTTGGATTGAAAAAAGAAAAAGATATTATTACTTCGATTAATGAAAGAATGAAGATTAATAGAGATGAACAATTTTTTCGAGATGAATTTACTTTATAAACATAAGTCATTGAATCATCAACTTATAAAATGACAAATATTATATCTATATTAAATATATATAATGAATAATTCATTCATTTATTATAATAAATATATGCTGCTTAAATATAAGCAAATTGGTGGTGATATTACTAAACAATTTATATTACTAGATGGAACAAGTTCAGTTGGTAAAACAACATTATGCAATTTTTTTAAAACACTAAAGTACACATGTTTAATAAGTGATGATTATGTATCTATTGTAAATGATATGATGGCAAATTATTATAAAACAATTTCAAATAATTATTTTCCAAAAAATAAAAGATATGATATCGAAGATAATATATTTAGTGAATTAATTATCAATGATGCAATAAAAGCAAAGAAAGCAATAATCGATAGTGTTGTTCAATCTAATTTAATTAAAAAATTCACCGAATTTGATTTACGTAATAAATTATTTATTATTGTTGTTTATGCGAGTTTACCTAATTTAGTCAGAAATTTACAAGAAAGACGAATTAATGGTGATAGAAGAGCGTTAATGCCATTTTATCAATTTCAAGAAAGATATATTATGACTAATGACAATGATATAAATAAAATTGACAGAATAAACAGACAAGAATTTAAACAATTATTAAAAGAAAACTTAAAATTTGAATTTGAATCTGAAGATAAATTAAATATATTCGTAATTAATATGTTTAATAATATGAATATAAATGATGATGATTTTCATTGGATAAAATTAAAAGAAAATTATGAATGCGATTATTTATTAAATGCAACCGATAAAACAAAAGACGTAATAAATACTGAACTTAATAAATTATTTAACAATATACTCAATTAATATTTATCATTATCTTGATATTTAATTATCAATATACAATGTGTTGTTTTATTACTATTTATCAACTTTTTGTTAGTATTAAAAAAATTGAAAAAATAATATGTGCCAACCAATAATATAAATAGTAATGTCATATAGCACTGCTAACCTTAATAAAATAATTAATTATAATAAAACTCTCGATACTGCCACTGAGAATATTGATATATCAAATGTAAATAAAGCATATGATGCTATTTGTATTGCAGCACAAGCTTCAACTATACAGGTGAGCGAATGTACTACTGCACTGTGCAATGCTACTGCGACTCTGTTAACTGCTAGACATAAACTTAGTATTAATTTAGCGGCTTCAATTAAAGCTGAAAATAATAATGAAAATATGCATGCTGTACACATGGATCTTGACATTGCAACTGCTAATACGACAACTGCTCTTAGTATTCATGATAAAGCCGTAATTGCTTCTAATGCTGCTTCAAATACAGCTACTGCTAATGCTGCTAAACGTGCAGTTTATTATGGCATTCTTATTAACCATGCTAGGAGTTAATTAACAATATTTCGCGATTTTCTTTAGTACAGAATACATTATTCACAGAATACAATGGTAATATTTGTTCAAATGTATAAGATGATGATTCTGTGCCAAATATAATAAGTAAATTGTCATCAGGTGTCATACTTACTACATAATCATTAGATTTTTGACAATGTTTTTCCTGCTACATACATAAAATTTAAACCATCTCTAGCACTTTGATTTGTATTATTACATGTCATATCAAACTTATATACCTTATTACCATCTTGATATTCAATTATCAATCTATTGACACCTAAATATGTTTCTTTATTAATACTTAGCATTAAGTAAATATTAATATTATTTTAATGCGATGCTTTATCAACTTTTTGATGATATCAAAAGATTGAAATATAAATGTTCACAACATATTGTCAAATATAACAATGACGGATTATAAATGTATCTGTGGAAATAAAACAAATAATATGTGCTCATTAAAATGTTGTAAAAATTGTTGTAATAGTATGTACTGTTTAGAACACAATCCAACTGATATTCTAAAATGCGATAAGACAATGTGTTTTATATGCGGAGACACAAAATATTCAAATGATTTTATTGCATTGTGTAATAATTTATATTATTGTAATTCTTGTTCTATAAATAATAGAGAAATTTTTGATAGAAATAATAAAATTTATGTTAGTAATATACAGCCAAATTGTATATGCGGAAATCCTTATGCGAGATTATGTTTGTTAAAAGGTTGTGGTAAATGTTGTAAAGCATTAGGATGTAAAAGACATCAAACATCTGTTAAACAATTAACAGAGGACACTTGTATAATGTGTTTGAAAAGAAAACCTCAATTAAATAGTTACTGCGACGAGGGAACAGATAATGTTATACGTTATTGTGACGACTGTTACTATAAAAATAAAAAATCATTAGATAATATGCATACAAATAAATTACAATGCTGTCGAAAAAATAATATGATTTTAGGATGTGAAATATCTACAATAAAACGAATTATGTCCAATAAGGTAAATAATGTATCACGTTCAATAGGAAATCTTCATGAATTATATTTTGAAACATTTTTAAAAAAATATAAAGATATACCAATATCATATGGAACATTCTACTTTGAAATTATAAATCATAAATATTATGATTTTGATGATTTACATGGTTATAATTATGAATGTCCCATATGCGAAGGAATAGATGATTTTACAGAAACAAATTTTTGCGATAAATGTGATATGTTAACATGTGATATGGATTGTCATGTACATGATGACGATGGAATAAGTTATTGTATGAATTGTTATGATGACAGAAATTCAAAATTTTTTGAAAAATATAAAAATATGACATTAACAAAAGATATTATTTCACAAAATGATTTTATATTAGATCTGGATGAGATTGAAGAGTTGGAATATAACTTTAATTACGAATGTCCAAATTGCAATGTATCAGTTTCATATAATGGAGATGATGTAATGAAATGTGATCGTTGTAATAATTATGTTTGCAATGATTGTGCCGAAGAAACATATGAAGGTTGTTCTTATTATGATTGTTATTATTGCATGCGTGGTATTTGTTACAATAATCGCCGTGTAATAAAATGCAATAGTTGTTATCCAAATATTAGATCATCGGAAATTAAAAAATCAATATCAAGACCAGTAAGTCCGTGTATTGAAACGGATGATATTGATAAACAATGTAATGTTTGTATGATTAATGTTAAGAACTACGCCTGCATACCATGTGGGCATCTATGTATATGTGGCGAATGTTCCAATAAGATTGATGAAAAGTGTCCGATATGCAATAATAAAATAATGATGACTGTTCGTATATTTTAATTTATTATTACTACATACTAATAAAATTGATTTTTAATTATATTACCGTACAAATAATAATATATATTAAATATGAATATAAAGACTTTTTTGGATTTAAAAAATTTTTTGGATTCGCACGACGAAGAATCTATTATACCTTGGTTAAATTTACCATGGGATGGTAAAGACAAACAAGAGTCTTTGCTGAGATTATTTACATATTGTAATTTATTTACTCAATTTAAAAATTTTATTCCATGTCATGGAAATTTTAATAATAAAACATTAATTGAACAAACGAACATTAAACAAGCATTTGTATATAATGGTAAAAAAATATGCCTCAAAGATAAAGGAGATGCATCCGATTTGTCCTTTGTATCAAAAAACAAATAACAAACATTTATTATTAACAACTTCTAAAAATTTATCTAAAATGAGCATAAATGATTTGGATATTGAAAAAATTTTAGCAATTTTTACAGAATATTCAGATTATGCCATGTCATTATGTATTTGTATAAGAAATAAACAAGAGTTCTATAATATGGTATCTAGGTCAGAAAAAAGTAATGAATTATTAAAAAATTGGATTAATAGAGACGATACAATTATCTTAGATCATGATGATATCAATCGTGCATATAAATTATATAAAAAAACTTGTTGTGATCTTAATATTGCTGAACTTGAATGTAATAAACCAATAATAGTTTTCAAATTTTTTCAAAATATGTTAACTGCTAAAATTATTAAACTAATATCCGAAGGAGTGATGAAAATTATGTTAGGTGCAATTCAAAGAAGTGGTAAAAGTTACATAATTTGTAATACTATTATTGAAGATAGCAAAAATAAAAACAATTGTAATTATCTTATTATTTCAACTGCTCCAAATGAAACAACAGATTCGCAAAAAAATGTATGCGATTGTTTTCAATTGAGAGATTTTAATATCGCGATAGTTAATGGTGCAAACAGAAATTCACCATTATCAAATAAAAATATAATATTGTGTTCAGAACATTTTTTACGAAATAAAATAGATAATTCAAATGTTATTGAGTGGATGGCAAATATGCATTTTAATGCAATATTTATTGATGAATGTCATAATGGAGCTACAACCCCGTTGGCAAGAGAAACATTACAAATTTATGGTAATGATGCAATTATGATTTATATAACAGCAACATATTACAAACCGGTAAACACATTTAATATACCCATTAATAATATGATTTTATGGGATTTAGAGGATATAGCATTGTGTAAAAATATATCAAGTAAAAATATTGACATTCTTGCAACAAAACATGGAATTGAATTCACTAAATGTATTGATAATCTTGATGAACAAGATATCATAAATGAGTGTTGTGACTATCCTAAACTTTATATTTTAACCGATAAAGTAAAATCTATCATAGAACAAAAAGCTGTCAATGAAACCGTACACAATGATTATGGATGGTCTACTGAGGCATGTTTATGTTTAAACAAATCTAAAACAAAATTTCAAAATGAAAATGAAACAATTAAATTAATTCATAAAGTGTTTGGTAAAAGATCATCTTTAGGTATTCCCAGTGATGATTACCCAGAAAATATTGTTTTCATGGATAGAATAAAAACAATATGCGAAGAAAATAATTCAAGACATATTGATAATATGAGCGAACCTATGATTATTATGGCATTTTTGCCACCAATGCATATTAATGAAACATCTGACGCTTTAATTAATTTAATTGAAAAAGAACATTTAATTGATGATTATGTGATTGCGCATATAAATGGCAAAATTACAAATGATCCATTAAAGCGAATAAATGATGCTCATGTAAAAGCAAAAAACAAGGGCAAAAAAGGAGTATTGATATTGAGCGGAAAACAATGTAGTTTGGGTGTTACTATACCGGCATGCGACATTGTATTATTATTACATAATGGCAAATCATACGATTCTAATCAACAGATGATATTTCGCGGTATGTCACCTGGCCCCAATAAAAAATGTGGTTTTGTGATAGATTTAAATATACATAGATGTATAAATATGGTAGCCAGTGCCGCGATACAAATTAAACCTGGACATCCCAAAAAAAGTATTAATTATTTATTAGAGGCGAAAATAATTAATTTTAATGCTGATCATTGGGAACCAAATTTTGGTAATGATATATCATCAATAGATAAATTATGCAATGATATGTATGATATTTACACAAGTGATTTATGTGAAATAATTAAAGATTGTGTTGCAAATATAAGAAATAGTAAAATATTTGTAGATGAAGAAGATCATTCTATTTTTGAAAATATAATGAACAATGATAAGAATACAAAAACAAAAAAAATAATCATATCAAAAACTAAAACCGAAATTAAAAAAGGTGTGCAATCTTTTCAACATACAAGCGAAGAAGATAATATAATAGCACCAATTATCAATAGAATTAATTTTGCCGAATTTATAGCAATGATTGCACCATTAATATGTTTTTTAACAATTGTTTTTGATGAAACTGATTTTAAAAACATGTTAATCATTGTGTGCGACGATAAAGATTTAAATCATGTATTACAATCTCAATTAAAAACATGGTGGAATAATAAAAACACAAAAAATTTTATTAAACATATAATTATATCATATGATAAGTATATGTCAAATGATCAAAATACCAAACATTCAATAAGAATAATTAAAGAATTAATTAGACGAAGTTCTAATCAGCCAAATGAATTAAGTAAACTGGTTGATGAATATTTAATACCACAACAGTCTGAAAAAATAAATCATGCGGAAGTCAGTACACCGTATTTTTTAAGAGAGGAAATGATTAATAAAATACCAAATAGTATTTGGTGTAAAAAAATGAAAAGCGGAAACTATAAATATCCTGCTATATTTGAGCCATGTGCCGGTAAAGGTGGTTTTTTGCTTACCATTATAGATAAATTGATGGTAAAAATGGAACCTTCAATGCCCGACAAAAATGAACGATATAAACATATTGTTGAAAAATGTTTGTATTTTGCTGATATTAATGCGACGAATATATACATATGTAAAATATTAATAGATCCAGAAAAAAAATATAATTTAAATTATTACGAAGGTGATACGTTAGAAATGAATATTAAGGATATTTGGAATATTGATAGTTTTGATATTATTATTGGTAATCCGCCCTATAATTCATCTGGTAATTTAAATTCCGGTAACACCATATGGCAAGAATTTGTTGATAAATCATTAAAGCATTGGATAAATAAGAATGGTTATTTATGTTTTGTACATCCGCCGGGATGGAGAAAACCATGTGACAATAAATCACAAATGAAAGGTTTTTATGATTTGATGTGCAAAGAAAATAACATGTTATATTTATCTATGCATGATATTATTGATGGTAAGAAAACATTTAATTGTGGAACAAAATATGATTGGTATGTAATAAAACATACGAATGTACATGATATAACTGAAATAAAAGATTATAATGGTGTTATGCATAATATTGAAACACATATATGGAACTGGTTACCAAATTATAATTTTAATTCTGTTAACAAAATGCTTGCAAAAAAGGGAGATAACAAATTAAAAGTTATTATGAATAGTACATATCATGCAACAAGAGATCATGTCGAAGATGAAGAAACAGATGAATTTTGTTATCCTTTGATACATTCAACACCTGCTACAGGTATACGATATAAATATACCAATGATAATGAAAAAGGCATTGCAAAGGATACACATCATTTTGGTATTCCTAAATTAATATTTGGCGAAGCAGGCATCAATCACGTAATAGAAGATATTGATGGTGAATATGGAATGACACAGGGAGCAATTGCACTTTTACCAAACAATATTGCTGATTTTCCTGCTATAAAACAAGCGTTATTATCAAAAGATTTTGCAGAAATATTGAAAGCATGTTCATGGGCAAATTTTAGAATAGATGCAAAATTATTTGCTTTAATGAAAGAAGATTTTTGGAAACATCTAAATGATGATACAGATTTAATGTCTTCTAAAGATCAACTGACACACATGAAAATAGTTTATAATAATTCTATAAAAGAATATGAACGAATTACAAATAAAAGTCTTCGGTTGTGTTACAAAGCATTTGTATTAAGTTAAAAAATAAAATATTATTAATTAAAAGATTGAAATATAAATAAATACAACATATTATCAATTATAGTAATGGCTAACAATATGATCTTAGGATGCGAAATATCAACAATAAAACAAAATATGGCTGATAAAATGAAAAACGCATTATATGCACTAGAAAATCTTCATACTCCATGTTTCGAAACATTTTTAAAACGATATGAAGATAAAATAATCACAGAAGAAATATTTAATGAATTTAAAAAACATAAATATTATGATTTTGATGATTTACTTGATTGTAATTGTGATTACGAGTGCCCAAATTGTGATATAGTAAACAATTTTGAGGACACAAGTATTTGTGATATTTGTGATGCATTGGTATGCAATGAAAATTGTTTCATAGTTGAACGTTATGATAATGGAATAAATTATTGTATGAATTGTTACATTGAAAAAATTACTAAATTCAGTGAAAGATATAAAGATGTTATTATAACCAAAGATATGATCAGAGAAATTGATTTCACATTAGATCTAGATGAAATTGACGATCTAATGAGTACATTTCATTATAAATGTCCAAATTGCGAAACAGTGATTATATTAGATTCAGACATAATGATGTGTGATTATTGTGAGAATTATATTTGTTGGGACTGTGGCTCGGAGTCTTATGAAAGATGTGCATATGAAGGATGTGTTAATAATCATCGTGTAACAAAATGTAATGCATGTTTTCCGATTGAAGCGCCGAAAAATAAACAATCGAAAAGATCAATTAGTCCATGCATTGAAACAGATGATGTAGATAAACAATGTAATGTTTGTTTAACTAATATTAAGACCAGAGCTTGTATACCGTGTGGACATTTGTGTCTATGTAGTGATTGTTCTGTTAAGATTGATGAGAAATGTCCGATATGCAATGATAAAATAACGAGCATTGTACGGATTTTTTAATTTATTGCGATAATATTTTATCAGCAACATACTAAACAAGGTCCGTAACAATCGTCGGACCAATATGATGTTCCACTTCCTCTACACGCATAACAATTTCTTACATCAATGTATTTTCCTTTATCACTTTCACTTTCACTTTCACTTTCACTTTCACTTTCACTTTCACTTTCACATTCACTTTCACTTTCACATTCACTTTCACATTTTTTACATCTTTCACATCGCACACATGGTATTTTCAACAGCGATAATTTGGATTTATTCACTGTATTAATCAATGTCACAGCATCTATTTCAAACCATGGTTCTGGTCTGTTTTCACTGCAT
>Ga0233440_1002101_pt1 | contig 17079 bp, 18 predicted proteins | sample SI_123_September_5_FD_182791 | JGI IMG/M metagenome (GOLD analysis project Ga0233440, IMG submission 182791) | Seawater microbial communities from Saanich Inlet, British Columbia, Canada - SI_123_September2016_120_MG | ecosystem: Environmental > Aquatic > Marine > Inlet | place: Canada: British... | reverse complement strand
TACTGGATGTAGCAGTTGACATACGTAAGTCTAGTCCTACTTTTGGCCAGCATGTCGCTGTGGAGCTAACAGCACAAAATAAACATCAACTCTTTGTTCCTCACGGTTTTTCCCATGGATTTGTTGTGCTTAGTGATAGTGCAATATTTGCCTATAAAGTAGATAATTATTATGCACCAGAGCATGATCGAGGTGTTGCGTTTGATGATAAAGATTTAGCCATCGATTGGCGATTACCACTAGAAATTCTGCAACTCTCAGAGAAAGATAAATCACACCCAACTTTGGCGAATGCTAAAGATCTATTTGAATAGACTAGAACTATGAGAATACTTGTTACTGGTAAAAATGGCCAACTAGGAAAATCTATTCATAAGCTTGTTACTAATATTGAACAGACTGACGACTTTGTTTTTGTTGGTAGAGAAGAATTAGACTTGAGCAATGAAAACAATATTGCTCGTTACTTTGAAAATAATGTCTTTGACACTATCATTAACTGCGCTGCTTATACAGCAGTAGATAAGGCTGAAAAAGAAGTAGTACTTGCTAATCAGATCAATCACTTAGTAGTATCACAATTGGCTCAGATTGCAAAAAATCAGCAAGCTAAATTAATACACATCTCTACTGATTATGTTTTCGATGGAGAGAGTGATAAACCTTATATAGAAACTGATGAAACCAATCCAATCAATGTTTATGGAAGAACTAAGCTTGCTGGAGAGCAGGCACTACAAGAAGTCATGCCAACTGATGCCATTATCATTAGAACCAGTTGGGTGTATTCTGAGCATGGCAATAATTTTGTTAAGACGATGCTAAGGCTGGGCGGTGAACGAGATGAATTAAACGTGGTGAGTGATCAAATAGGGTCACCAACTTATGCGACTGATTTGGCAAATTCAATTTTAGACATTGTGAAAAATAAAGCATTCAAAGGGGTAGGGCAGGAGACACAAATCTATCATTATTCAAATGAAGGTGAGATAAGCTGGTATGAGTTTGCTAAAGAAATTTTTGAATTGGCGGATATTCAATGTAATATTACCCCTATAATAACTGAGCAATATCCAACACCTGCTAAAAGGGCAAAAAACACCACTTTGAACACATCCAAAATAAAGCTACACTTTGGAATAGAGTCTTGTGATTGGAAGATTTCATTAAATAAGTTTTTTAAATTTAAGAGAGAAAATGTCAACATTTAGCATTCGAACTACCGAAGGAAAAAAAATCCCTTCTATTGAGAATGGTTCGATACTAGAAAGCGCATTGTCTGCTGGACTTTTTTTCGATTATAGTTGTAAAAATGGCCGGTGCGGTTCCTGTAAAACTACCTTGTTAAAGGGTGAAATAATTGAGATTCAAAAGCAGTTAGCTCTTGATGGAAAAGATGTAAATGATCAATTTTTAACATGCTGTTGTGTAGCTGCATCTGATATTTTAATTGATGCAATTGATCTTAGTGCTATGCATGGGGTTGTAGTAAAAATCTTACCAGCCAGAATCAATAGTTTAGAGTTGCTTTCTGAAGATATTATGCAAGTTAAATTAAGGCTGCCACCAGCATCAAATTTTGTATTTTTGGAAGGCCAGTTCATCGATATTATAGGTCCAAATTCTGTAAGAAGAAGTTATTCAATAGCTAGCATTTCATCAAATAAAGAAATAATTCTTTTAATAAAGAGAGTTAAAGGTGGCGAGCTCAGCAATTATTGGTTTAATGAAGGAAAGTCGAGCGATTTATTAAGAATAGAAGGACCTAAAGGGACTTTCTTTTTACGTGACAAGTCTAAACCTTTGGTTCTTTTAGCGACAGGAACTGGCATTGCGCCAATCATTTCGATATTAGATGGATTGGATTCAGATGCTGAATTTAATCAGACTGAGAATATAAGTGTGTTTTGGGGTAATAGAGTGCAACGGGATTTTGTGTGGAAGCCAAATTTTAAAAAAATAGATGTAAATTTTCATCCGATTATTTCTAGAGAAGATGATACCTGGAAGGGTGAGAATGGCTATGTACAGGATGTCGCATTGAGAATTCTTGATAACGTAAAAAAAACACACGTTTATGCTTGTGGCGCAAGCGAGATGATCAATTCAGCTAAAGTTAGCTTTGTTAGAGCGGGATTAAGTGAGAAAGATTTTTATTCAGATGCCTTTGTGCAAAGTTATTAGAAATTTTAAGGAGTAAATTAATGAAAGCGGTAATATTAGCAGGTGGTCTAGGTACCCGTCTCAGCGAAGAGACAAGTTTAAAACCAAAACCCATGGTAGAAATTGGTGGCAAGCCAATTTTATGGCATATTATGAAAATGTATTCCACACATGGGATTAATGATTTTGTAATATGCTGTGGCTATAAGGGGTATGTTATAAAAGAATATTTTGCCAATTATTTTCTGCATCAGTCGGATGTGACTTTTAGTATGAAGGATAATTCCATGACAGTGCATGAAAAAAGAGCGGAACCTTGGACTGTTACTTTGGTAGATACAGGTGATGGCTCTATGACAGGCGGAAGGCTGGGCAGAGTGTCGGAATATGTTAAGGGAGAGGAGGCATTTTGCTTTACTTATGGTGATGGCGTATCAGACGTTAATATCTCAGATCTGATAGCATTTCACAAAGAACATGGAAAGGATGCAACACTTACAGCTGCATATCCACCAGGAAGATTTGGCGCATTAGACATAAAAGATTGCCAAGTAAGGCAATTTACAGAAAAACCTAAAGGTGATGGCGCCTTGATTAATGGTGGATTTTTTGTGCTGTCTCCGAAGGTTTTGGAGCGAATTTTTGATGATGATTGCATCTGGGAGCAGGAGCCTTTAAAAGGTTTAGCGGCAGATGATAATCTAATGGCATTTACACATGAGGGATTCTGGCAGCCTATGGACACATTAAGAGATAAAGTATATTTACAAGAGCTTTGGGATCAAGGTAGAGCTCCATGGAAAACTTGGTGATAGTTAAATGATTGATCAAGGTTTTTGGCAAGGCAAGCGAGTTTTTCTAACAGGCCATACAGGCTTTAAGGGGAGTTGGCTTTCTTTGTGGCTAGTTTCATTGGGGGCAAATGTAAAAGGGTATGCTCTCGCCCCTCCCACTTCACCCTCGTTGTTTAATGAGGCAAAAGTTGATTCGATTATTGACTCACAAATTGGAGATATTAGAGATCAAGATGCACTTCAAGCGAGTATGACAGTATTTAACCCAGATATCTTGATCCATATGGCAGCACAACCCTTGGTAAGATATTCTTATGACAATCCAATTGAGACTTATGAGGTGAATGTTATTGGCACTGCTAAAGTGTTGGAGGTGGCGAGAAGCTGTCCCGATCTCAAAGCTATTGTAAACATTACAACAGACAAGTGCTATGAGAATGATGATCGATCTAAAGGTTACATGGAAAACGACCCAATGGGTGGATATGATCCTTATAGTAGCAGTAAAGGTTGTGCAGAGTTAGTTACCTCATCATATAGGCGATCTTTTTTACAAGAGCAAGGTATAGGTCTTGCCTCAGTAAGGGCGGGAAATGTCATTGGAGGAGGTGATTGGGCGGATGATAGATTGATTCCAGATATTCTGAGATCTTTTGAAAGGAAAGAGCCTGTTGTGGTTCGCAATCCTAAAGCGACACGACCTTGGCAGCACGTTCTAGAGCCGTTATCGGGCTACCTTATTTTGGCGCAAAAACTATATAAGAATCAAATAAAGTATGCTGAAGGTTGGAATTTTGGCCCAAATGATGATGATGCTAAGCCTGTGGATTGGATTTTAGATAAAATGATTGCAAAATGGCCTAATTCCAGTTGGGAGTTTGATGATAATTCTAATCCTCATGAGGCGGGATTTTTAAAATTAGACATTTCAAAAGCTAAGTTACAACTTGGCTGGCAGCCGGTATGGGGGTTAAGTAACACATTGGAAAGGATTATTGCCTGGCATAAAGCTTGGTTAAGTCAAGAGGACATGCAGACTGTAAGTTTTAAAGAAATTGAAGAATATATGAGAGGTATGAACAATGAAAACAGTTGAATCACTAAGAAAAGATATAGCAGATCTTGTTAAAGAATACGCTGAATTGCAGTATGTTAAACAGGATTTTAAACCAGGAAAAGATATTGTACCACCATCGGGAAAGGTAATTGGTACGACAGAATTACAGTATATGGTTGATGCATCATTGGATGGATGGCTAACTACTGGACGATTTAACGATCAATTTGAAGAAGAGTTGGCTAACTTTATTGGGGTCAAGAGTCTAATCACTGTTAATTCGGGCTCATCAGCTAATTTGGTCGCTTTTACAACACTAACTTCACCAAAATTAGGCGATAGGGCCATAAAAAAAGGCGATGAGGTAATCGGCGTTGCAGCTGGATTCCCTACCACGGTTAATCCAATTGTACAATTTGGCGCTATTCCAGTTTTTGTTGATGTTGATTTAAAAACACATAACATTAATGCCGAGTTAATTGAGGCTGCAATTACGCCAAAAACTAAAGCCATCATGCTTGCTCATACTCTAGGCAATCCGTTCAACCTTGAAAAAGTACAAGAGTTGTGTAATAAGCATAATCTTTGGTTAATTGAAGATTGTTGCGATGCATTGGGTGCAGAATATGATGAGAAACATGTAGGTACGTTTGGTGATATAGCTACATGTAGCTTTTATCCAGCACACCACATCACTATGGGTGAAGGTGGAGCGGTTTTTTCTAATAATTCAGAGTTGATGACAATCGCTGAATCAATTAGAGATTGGGGTAGAGATTGTTACTGTAAACCAGGTTGTGATGACACATGCGGGAAAAGATTTGACCAACAATTGGGCAGTTTGCCACAAGGTTATGATCATAAATATACCTATTCGCATCTTGGTTACAATCTTAAGATTAGCGACATGCAGGCGGCATGCGGCTTGGCACAGTTAAAGCGCTTGCCAGAGTTTATTAAAAAACGAAACTCTAATTTTGCTTATTTAAGTAATAGATTGTCAACACTAACTGATTTTATTGAACTAACTACGCCTACTGAAAATTCAAAACCTTCATGGTTTGGATTTCCAATTACAGTCAAGGGTGATTCTGGAGTGAATAGAGTAGACTTAACCAAGTATTTAGACCAAAATAAAATCGGTACGCGATTATTATTTGCCGGAAATCTAACTAGACAGCCGTATTTTGAAGATATTGAATATCGAGTTGTTGGAGATTTGATTAACACGGATATAACTATGAACCGGACATTGTGGCTCGGAATTTATCCTGGATTAGACACTACGCAATTAGATTATATTGCTGAAAAAATGGAAGACTTTTTCGGAATAGGTTGGTGAATGAAATTTATCGAATCTAAATTGTCAGGCTGCAAGATTATTGAAATGAATGTTTTTCATGATAATCGGGGCGCTTTTCAAAAAATATATCATGAGAATGAATTCCAAAACAATGGAGTGGATATGTCGTTCAAGGAGCAATACTTTACATCTTCGGATAAAGGGGTGTTGCGAGGTATGCATTTCCAACTACCACCCCATGATCATTGTAAATTAATAACATGTTTATCCGGCTCTGTGTTAGATGTTATTTTAGATTTAAGAAAAGATTCGAAAACATACGGACAAACAGATTCTTTTATCCTTTCTGCAGATTCTGGCAAAACTATTTTCTTGCCTGTTGGTTTTGCGCATGGATTTCTTAGTCTGGAAGAAAATAGTGGAATGTTGTATGGTACTTCTACAGTCCATAATTCCAGTTGTGATCACGGCATAATGTGGAATAGCTTTGATTATGATTGGCCAATTAAAAGGCCTAATCTTTCAGATCGGGATGGGAGTCATATTCATTTTAATCAATTTAAAAGTCCTTTTTAATATGAAATTATTCGTCACCGGAGGAACAGGGTTTATTGGTTCACATTTTATTAATTATGCTCATAAAGCAGGTCACGAGGTTATCGCATTAAAACGCGCTAATAGTATTTCAAGAGTTAAATTAGATAAAGAGCCAACTTGGGTTGAAGGGAAGCTAGACGATGAGCTTGGTGATCAAATTGATGGATGTGATATTCTAATACATTTGGCAGCCCACAGTCCAAACCCCCCATATGATTCATTGGAAACTTGCTTATATTGGAATTTAAATGCATCATTAAAACTATTTAACCAGGCTCACCATGCTGGAATCTCAAATTTTTTGGTGGCAGGCTCTTGTTTTGAGTATGGAAAATCAGGCGAACGTTACGAATATATTCCAGTGGATGCGCCGCTTGAACCAACAATGACTTATCCAACATCTAAGGCTGCAGCATCAGTGGCATTTTCTGGCTGGGCAATTGATAAGAATGTTAATTTGCAAATATTACGAATCTTTCAGGTTTTTGGAGAGGGTGAGCCTCAATCGAGATTGTGGCCTTCATTAAAAAAATCTGCAATGTCCGGAAGTGATTTTCCAATGACGAAAGGTGAACAGGTGAGAGACTTTATTTATGTAAAAGATGTGGCAAAATCATTTGTGAGTGCTTTAGAATTTGAAAATATTTTGCCAGGTAATCCAATTATACAAAATATCGGGACAGGGCATCCTCAAACAGTCCTTGAGTTTTCAGAGTATTGGTGGAAAAAATGGAAAGCAAAGGGTGATTTACTTGTTGGATGTAAACAGTATCGTAATAATGAGGTTATGCGTTTTGTACCCTTGGTTTTATCAAATAAAAACTAATCATGTTAGTTAAAAGGGGTTTTATAGGTCTGCTTTCTGTAGCCTTGAATTTGGGAGCAGTGTTATTTCTAATTCCATTTATTTCACTTTACTTAAATGAAGAGGCTGTAGGAGTATGGTTATTGTTTATTACATTAGGAGGGGTGGCAGGACTATTTGAGTTTGGATTTTATAATTCTATTCTTCGACTCGTTTCATATACTTGCACGGGAAAAAAGGATCTTCCCAAGGAGGGTTTGGGAGATATAACATCTTTAAAAGAAAATTCAAAATCAGATATATTTAATAATAAAACTTTAATCTCGTTGTTGGCCACAACATCGATTGTATATTTGATAATGGCTATTTTTGCACTGCTATTTTTATATTTATTTGGATATTTATATTTAAGCTCCCTTACTTATTTAAATTATTCTACTCAAGAAATATTAAGCGCCTGGTACATTTTTTCATTAGGCTCAGTTGTTAACCTTGCTTTTAGCTATTTGAATGCAACTCTTCATGGGATTGGAAGGGTTAATTTAAGTAATATTTCAATTATTATCAGTAGAATTATTTTTATAATAGGCGCCGTCATTTCTTTAGTAAACGGTATGGATATAATGGCAATATCTATATGTTGGCTGGCTTCAATAGTAATCTTAAGGGTGTTTAATATTATTTTTGTTGCTAAAAATGTTTCTATTTCAATAGAAAGTCTTTTTAAGATTAGCGCTTTTTCAAATTATGCGTTTCAAGGTCTTTGGAGTAATTCTAAGAAAATGGCGATAGTTAATATTGGTGCATATATGATATCTAGAGGGTCAATTATTGTTGCAAATTATATTTTAGGGGTCGAGGAGGCTACTAAATTTAGTTTAACAATAAGTGCTTTAAGTTTTTTGATAATTGTCTCCACCGTTCCGATGTCAGTAATGTTCGATAAAATATGCTCCCAGCAAGTTTTACTTAAGAAGGTAGAGATTAGAAACTTGGTAAGGAGACTTTATATTGCAGGTGTGATATTATTTTTGCTAGGATCTTTATCTATATTATTTTTGTCATATATATCAATACAATACAATACAAATCTCAAATTTGTTTCTATAGATTATTTACTCGTTTTAATAGTTATATTTTTCTTAGAATATACCCATGGATTTTCCGCCACATACTTAACATCTAAAAACTACATACCATTTGTTAATGCATCTATCATTTCAGGCATGTTAATCATCATGCTGAACATTGGATTTTCACCAATTATTGGATTATGGGGTATTATTTTATTTCAAGGAGTGGTGCAGCTTTCGTATAATAATTGGAAGTGGCCATATGAAATGTATAAAGATTTAAAAGTGAGCGTGAATTAATGAAAAATATTAAATTGATTTATAGTAAAAACAGCACTCTTAAAACTAAAATTTCAATATGCATTCCAACTTTTAATAGGCATAATACATATTTAAAAGACTCTATAGAGTCTGTATTAAATCAAAGCTCCTCAATGCCAATAGAATTAATAGTGTGCGATAACTCTACACCAAGTGATAATTTTATCTTGTATCTAGATAGAATTTTATCTTCGAACAAACGAATCAAATTATTATATTTTATTCAAAATTCAAATGTCGGTATGTATGCAAATTGGAATTCTTGTATAGAGCTATCTAACTCCAATTGGATTACAATCTTAAATGATGATGATCTATTAGATCAGTCTTGGTTAAAGAATGCGTCAGATTTTCTTAATAAAGGGCGGCAGAATGAATTGGCCTATTTTAAAATATCTTTCTTTGGTGATAAATACAAAAAATCAAAATACTCATTGCTAAATTTGTTTCTCAATATTAGATTTTTATTTTCAAATATTAGTAGGTTGAATTTATATGATATTTTCAATAGAACAATGGTGGGAGGGTCTTTAGGGGTACTCTTTAATAAAAAATCGGCAATCGAAATAAACAAATTTAATCTAGGTTTTTTACACCCTTGCTCAGATTATGATTTTTTTTCTTCATATGTCATTAAATATGGAGGGTATTACATAAATCAGCCCGGTGGAAAATACAGATATGAAGCAAATGAAACTTTCAAAAAAGGCGTCCAGGAAAAATTTGTTATAGGCTCTTCTAAGATTAGAAGGAATATAATAGATGGCGTTGCACTTCCTAGCCTTATTAAGAAAAGTCTTTATTTTGGTAATATTTTGCATACCTATCTAAGTTTTAAATTGTATGAATCTAGTGTTGAAAACTTTAGAATTCCCGGGATCAAAAAGACTGAATTTTTTTCAGTATCGCACATTCCATTAGTTATATTAAAAGTTATATTAAAAATAATATACCTCCCAATGTTCTTTGTTAAATAACAAAAAAAATGATACTACGTAAGATTATAGTTACAGGATCAACAGGATTGCTAGGTAAGTATATTCTAAAAAATATTATAAAAAATTTTGAGAATTGTGACATATACATCCTTAAAAGAGATTTTTCTATATATCAAGTCACAAAAGAAAACAACCTTATAAAAATAAACACACTAAACTTTGATTCGAATTGCTTTTTAGTCAATTGTGCTGGCGAATATGTAAATAAAATCAATATGTATTCAGCAAATGTTGATTTTCCACTGAAGTTAATTGAATTTTGTTTAAAGAATAGTATTAATAATTTTATACACATGAGCTCTGTCGGATCTTTTGGAGCGGGAAGATATCAGGGTAAGGTAAACGAAGATACACAATACTTAAGTCCAAAAAATCTTTACGAAGAAACGAAAGCTGAAGCAGATGCACTGTTAGATAAAAAAAGGGATGCAAATATAAAGATAGTTATAATAATGCCTTCTAATGTAGTTTTTTCAAGTGAAAGGAGTAGTGAGGCTTTATTAAATTTTTACCGATTATTTGATAAATTTTTACCACAATCGAAAGGTGCATCTGGATGGTTGAATTTTATTGATGTCGATGCAGTTGCCGCTTGTATTTCAGGCGTTATTAAGGGTGAAATCAATCATAAAAAAATTATTCTCAATAACCCTTTGAGTTATGAAGAGTGTGTAAATATAACAAAATCTGTAACTAAAAAAAAGGCAAATATCAAAGAATTTCCTCATTTATTTCTAAAATTAACTTACTGGGCTTTTTCTTTATTAAAAAAAATTGGGATAAAAAAAAGTGATTTAATCTTAAGGAGGGTGTATGAAATGGACAACAACCTCTACTTTAAAACAAAATTTAAAGATGTTCAGTCTATTTCTAACAAATATGGCTTTAAATATATAATGTCAAATGTCCACAGATTTAATAAATAAAATACTTTGTTTAGCTTGAAAATATACGCAGTTTTGAGCAAAAGTACCTTATTTTTTTTAAATTAACTTTTAATAAGGAAAGATATTATTTACATGCATAGTAACAGATTAAATTTTGATAAACACAGTGTGCTGTTGAGTACTGTTTTTATTATATTGATTCCAATAATATTATCTATTATGGTGAGGTATGATTTTTTTAATAGATGGGGTTTTGAAATTTATATGCAGATTGTGGCTGTATTGATAATATTGGGCAATCTAAATATAAAAGTATTGTACATGCTACTTACAATAGCTTCTTTATCTGCATTGCATTCAGTATTTTCTAGTTCATTGCTTGGTTTTGTATCAATGTCAATATTACCAATTGCAATAATTTTTTTCAATAAGGGTATTGTCAGTAAGAGACAAGTTGATATGCTAATGTTGCTCGCATTTGTTAATTTAATTGTTTCTACCTTGCAATTTGTCACTGGAGATTTTGTCGAAGATGGCACTAGAATAAGTGGAATATTTAACAGCTCTCTGCATACTGCATATTTTTCAATTTTTTTAGCAGCGGTAGTTTCAATTTATGCTCATGGTATTAAAAAATATTTTTATCTTGCATCTTTGCTGGCGACAGGCGCGTTAACGGGTTCTCGCGCTGCCTTTATTGGGGTTTTTATAGTGTTGTTAATTTTCAACACTCCAAAATTATTACATTTGAAATGGTACCATTTTTTGTTATTTATTTTAGTTTTAGTTTCTGCACTACTGTTTGTCGGCGATATTCGCGTTTTATCATATGTCCCTAATGCTGACGCACTAAGGTGGTATGGATATTCAAAGTTTTTTTTGGAAATTTTTGATATTAGCTCTATTAATTCTCTACTATTTGGACATGGCAGGGTGTTTTACGGTGCAACGGGCCATCGTTTTTTTGGAGCCGATGCTTTTATTACAGAGTCTTCTTTTGTAATGTTCCTATATTCGTTCGGAATTCTTTTTGGTATGCTTATGTATAGTTCTATCTTTATAAGGCTATTTTCTTTTTCAGACAACATTAGAAAATCTATTTTTTATTTATTTGTTTTGTTTATGTCTATGCTGAGTCCTTTTTTTGATTCACCATCAACCCTAGTAATTAATATGATTTTATTGAATGCAATAGTAAATTCAAAAAAAATTATTTCTAACGGATAGTTTTTAAGAAAAAAATATGAATACAAAGATTGATGTAATAATGGCTGTTAATAGTATAGATAACTTCTTAAGTGAGTCGATTAATAGTATCTTAAAACAAACATATGGTAACTTCATGTTTATTATTGTTTGCAACGGGGAAAAAGCTTCGGATGTTAAGATGCATATTGAAGAGAATTTTAACGATGACCGGATTGTTCTTTTTTGTATCAATTTATCAGGATTGAGTAATGCTTTAAATTATGGTATTTGTAACTCTAGTAGTAAGTATATTGCGCGTCAAGATGCGGATGATGTATCGCATAAAGATAGACTCTCTAAACAAATAGCCTACTTAGAAAGTAATCATAATATAGGGGTTTTAGGTTGCGGAGTTCAGCTTATTGATGGACATTCAAAATCCTTGCCAGATAAATTTATAAGTGTTAATCGAGATTTAAGTATTCGAAGGTTGCTACCGGTTATTAATAGCATGTGCCACCCTGCTTTAATCTATAGAAGACAATGCATTATTGAGGCTGGAGGTTATAAATTTGGAGGGTTTTCTGAAGATCATGAGCTTTATTTAAGAATTTTAAGAATGAAAAAATGGAAATTCCATAACCTTTCCGAAACTTTGTTTGATTATCGAAGGCACGATGGGCAGTTAACATCACAGGGTTCCTATAAAAATTTCTGCGACATATCTTCGTTTATGATGGGTCATATTTTACTGACAGGCAACTTATTTGGTATTTTAGGAATTCTTTGGGTATTTCCCCCGGTTATATTTTTTAAAAGACTTGTTAGAAAATTGATAAGGTTTTCAGTATGAATAAAATAGTAAAGCATTTTGGTGTAGTTGTAAATTCATGGCTGTATGTAATTAAATACTTCTTTTCAAGGAAAAATCAGTCCTGTATAAAAAAATTATATAATGGCGTGTCATTAGTGATTACATCATGTAATAGACCTACACTTCTTAATAAAACTCTAAAAAGTTTTAAGCTTCACAATACACACAGGATAGATCAGATAATTTTTATTGAAGATGGAGGGTGTGTTGAGTGCATAGAAATTTTTCAAAAACACTTTATTGACTATCCTAATGTTAAGATTTTAATTAATGAACATAATAATGGGCAATTAAAGAGTATTGACAAAGCTTATTCATTTGTGAAGCATGAGTATATATTCCATCTTGAGGATGATTGGATCTTTACTAGGAAAGGGTTCATTGAGTTTTCTAAAAACATTCTTGAGAATAATAAAAAGTCAATATATGTTTCACTTCGTTCAAAAAACGACCAAAATAACCACCCATTTAAAAAGTTGAATGGTGTTTTTTATACACCTGTTCCATTTTGGAATGGGTGCTGGGTTGGCTTTGGGTTTAACCCCTCTCTTCGAAGGTCCGTAGATTATTTTGAATATGGACTTCCTTTTTCGAAAGGAAATAAAAGAGAGATAGGTATTGGCCTTGTGTACTATATAAAAGGCTTTAAAGTGTATTTAATTGATAAGAATGAGGACGCCTTTATAAAACATGAAGGTGGGGCGGCCTCAACATATGAGGCGTATAAAAAAGCATGATTAATTTAGATTTAGATCAGAATGAACGAGACAAATTTGTAAAAGATTTTTTTAATAGTGAAGCAACAGGAAGTGTTCTAGATATTGGTGCGGGAGGCGGTCCATATAGGGAATATTTGCAGAGTATTGGATTTTCATATACATCTCAAGATTTTTGCCAGTTAAATGAATCGCTTATTAATGAAAAAAAATATGCAGCTATTGATGTAGTTTCAGATGCAACAAACATACCGCTAGATTCTGAGTCATTTGATTTTGTATTGATAACTGAAGTGATAGAGCACACTCCGGAACCTATGATGGTTATTAAGGAAGCGGCAAGACTTACTAAATTTGGAGGCAAGGTGCTAGTTACAGCTCCAACTATTGCAGGCGCTCACCAAGAGCCTTTTTGGTTTTATGGAGGGTTTACAAAGCATTGGTATGAGTATGTTTCCAATAAGTACAATTTAGAATTGATTCATTGTGACTATAATAAAACTTCACTCGATAATATTTTTAAAATGAATTTTGCTATTTTATCAATGACAATGAAAGGGGTTTTAAGGGGTAAAGTGCAACTTTTACCTTTGGGCTTGCTTTATTTGGTAATTGTTGTTTTAAGTTTTATGGCGTTAACTTTTACCAAAATTCAAAAAGACAAGAGATTATCTTACGGCCTAATTTCAGTTTTTAAAAAATGATTACAATTTCAATAGTTAGCCACGGACAAGCCAGTTTAACTGCCAATCTTCTAAGTCACTTGGTATTGTTTCGCAAAGACATAGAAAGTGTAATTGTTATAAAAAACATTCCTGAGGATGATAGCTTTGACCAGTATAAGGACAAACTTCCTTTGGTGGTAATATCTAATAAGAGCGTCCTGGGGTTTGGTGCTAATCACAACCAAGCGTTTAAATTGTGTAAAACTAGATTTTTTTGTATCATGAATCCAGATATCTCACTAATCGAAAACCCTTTTCCTATATTGAAGGCTAACTGTTTAGATAGTGATACAGCTGTTACAGCTCCTATTGTCTTAAATAAAAACAATGTTATTGAAAATAGCGCCAGGTACTTTCCTACATTAAGGTCACTTCTAACAAAATTCAGACAGGGTAATGACAATTATCCAATTGACAATAAGAAGATTGTTTATCCTGACTGGGTAGCTGGGATGTTTTTGTTTTTTAAGGCTGATGCATACAAAAACTTGAGTGGATTTGACGAGTTCTTCTTTCTTTACTATGAAGATGTTGATATTTGCACAAGGGCATGGAGGTCAGGATATAAGATAAAACTATGCACTGAAGTAAAAGTAATTCACGATGCAAGGAAAAGTAGTCACAAAGAGTTCAAGTTTCTAAAGTGGCATGTAGTTAGTTTATTTAGATATTTTTTAAAATATCAATTTCGACTACCAATAAAAAAAATACTATAATTATGTACTTAATTACTGGCGCAACTGGATTTGTTGGAAAGGCTTTGCTAAAAAGGCTAGAGATTGATAATTTGTCATTTCGTGGATTGTCCCGCACTATTTCTAATAGAAAATTTTTTATACAGTGTGACCTGTTAGAAGAGTCTGATTTAAATCAAGCGATATTTAAAGATGTAACAACAGTTATACATATGGCAGGCTACACTCATGACCTTTCTGACTCAAATGAAAAATATCCTATGTATTATGATTTAAATGTTGAGGTTACTACTAGGCTGGCAAATATGGCCGCTGAATCAGGGGTATCTCACTTTATTTTTGTTAGTAGTGTAAAAGCAAGCGGCTCTAAATTATCCGATAAATGCCACAAAGAGAGTGATCAGGGAAATCCTCATGATATTTATGGAAAAACTAAAAGGTTGGCAGAGTTAGAGCTGCTAGATTTAGGGGGGAAGTCAAATATGCGGGTATCCATTATTCGACCATCTTTAGTTTACGGTCCTAATGTTAAGGGAAACTTGGAGCTAATGTTGCGAGGTATTAAAGGAGGATGGTTTCCTCCTTTGCCAAAGTCAGAAAATAAGCGATCTATGGTGCATGTAGATGATTTGGTGAGAGCTATTGTATTGGTAGCAAAAAATCAATCAATCAATGGTGAAATATTTACTATAACAGATGGCAAGCATTACTCAGCTTATAAGATTTATAACACTCTATGTGATGCTTCTGGAAAACGCAGACCACAGCTAAGAATCCCCAAAGTTCTTTTTGATGTTGCTTCCTATATTAGTCCAAGCATTCAACGCAAGGTTGATAAACTTTTTGGAAATGATTGTTATTGCTCGAGCAGGATAAATTCATTAGGGTTTAAAGCTAAAAAAAGTTTAAGAGATATAAACAAAACGAGTTACAAGGCTAACAGCCAACATAATAAGCAAAAATGATAAATTTATTAATTATATTGGTTGTTGTTAGCTTTTCTCTCTTGCAGATAATTGAGGTTTTCTCATTTAGCTCTCGAGTGGCAGGTAAGTATACGGAAAATATGGCGTTAGGTTACACATTGCAACAAACATTTTTTACTGCCAGTAGATTTTTATTAATTTTATTCTTGCCCTCAATTGCCTTCTTAGTTGAATCTGAAATAAGTGTATCGGACTACTCTTTAACTGCATCATTGTCACTACTTGTATCGGCCGTAGCGTCCTTTTGGCTTTTAATTAAATTGAATTCATCTCAAATTTTCTTTCAAAAAGTTATCTTAAATTGTCAGAAAAATAGAGTGCCAAAAGCTATTTATTTAGCCTTTTTTCAAAATAATTCTGACCTAATTAATATCCATGTTAAATTTAATCTCAAAAAAATAAATCGTAGGAAATTTTTAACATCATTTTTTGCTTATTTTTTCCTCTCTTCCGGATTTTTCTTTGCATTTTTGCTGTCAAATATTTTTTTCGAATATAGATTGACTTTAAGTCAAATAACGCCATTATTTCATGGAATTGGTGCGATATTAGTTGCATTTTATTTAGACCCAATGTTAAGTAGATCGATAGATGATGAGAGTGATAACATTTTGTGGCTAAGAAATATTTATACAGTGATATTTGGTAGGGTGGTTATTTATTTATTTACATCTTGTTTGTTTATGTTAATTGCGGTATTTTTTTAAAAGATGAAGCGTTTTTTTGATTTATTACTAGGCGTTGTGATTCTTGTACTGTCAGCTGTTCCTACGCTATTAATTGCTATTGCTGTTCGTTTAACATCTAAAGGTTCAGTCTTATATTGGTCTGATAGAGTTGGGAAAAATAATAAAATATTCATGATGCCAAAATTTAGATCGATGCTGATTGATACTCCTGCTATAGCAACACATTTACTGGATAGTCCAGATTCTTATTTGTCACCCATTGGTGGTTTTTTACGGCGTTCTAGCTTAGACGAGCTGCCACAATTATTCTCAGTATTAAAGGGTGATATGAGTTTTGTAGGCCCACGCCCCGCACTTTTTAATCAAGATGATTTAATTGCGTTGCGTAAAGAAAAAGGTGTGGATAAGTTATTACCTGGTATCACAGGTTGGGCGCAAGTTAATGGTAGAGATAAATTGTCAATTCCTGATAAGCTGGCTTTGGATGCTGAGTATTTGGATCGCCAATCATTTTGGTTCGATATTAAAATTTTATGGATGACTTTCTTAAAGGTTGTTAAGTGTGATGGTGTGAGTCACTAGTAAAGATGGTTGTGATATTAAATTAGGTTATTAATTATTCTATAGTCAATTAATAATCAACCAGTTGCTATCATTCCAGCTTTGAATATAAAGAGGGCAATGTCAATTAAATAACAACAATCTTCAATCTTTCTATACAATCAAAATAAGGTAGCGTTGAACTACGTGATAAATTCATGGTGTTTTTCAATGAAAAAGGCATGCATAAGTTATTGCCAACCATGGGAATTGGTACCCATGTATTCAACGCCTAATGCTATTCTCATAATTAAGTTTATGTGTAAAATCGATTTAACTATTTTAACCATTTAATTAGCGACTCGTGAAAAATGAAGCTGTTGGCCTAAAGAGAATTTTTACTGCGTACGAATTCTCAATGAAAGGGCTTAAATCCTGTTACCGCTCTGAGGCTGCTTTTAGGCAAGAAGTCTGGTTGTCGTTAGTTTTGATTCCTCTAGCTTTCATATTAGGTGAATCTTCGGTAGAGAAAATTTTGTTAATCAGAATATAAAGGGGTCAGTGTAAATTAAATAATAACAAGCTACAATCTTTCTGTACAATCATAATCAATAACGCAATTAATAAAGCTTTCTCTGTGCCCAGAAAACCCCGTATCAGCCCTATTG
>Ga0233440_1002095_pt1 | contig 17103 bp, 20 predicted proteins | sample SI_123_September_5_FD_182791 | JGI IMG/M metagenome (GOLD analysis project Ga0233440, IMG submission 182791) | Seawater microbial communities from Saanich Inlet, British Columbia, Canada - SI_123_September2016_120_MG | ecosystem: Environmental > Aquatic > Marine > Inlet | place: Canada: British... | reverse complement strand
GGAAAATCCCGACCACCAAAAGAAGACAGGTCTTTTGGGAGTTTATTCTGGGTTCCATGGGCTTTTTCTTGTGGTGCAGAAATTCATTTGCAGAACGAGGCTTGGGAAGAATACAACAATTGCTGTCCGGGTGAACAAAAGACAAACTTGAATGGCGCAGACAAACTTACAGTGCTCGGTTTCCCCTTCTCTCATTCGAGGGGTCTCTTCGCATTTCCGACCGGCGAGGACTCTGGCGTTTGTCGCGGTTGATGTCCGATGAGATTTTTCTCCGGCCCTCCTGCCTTCTACCGAGGGCCGCTCTTCTTTTCTCTTTGCGCTTATCCCCCTCCAAGGTATCCAGAAACAAAATTTCGGCCAGTTGTGGGTAGTTTTCCTGGTCAGCGATGACAGCCTTTGTCCCGGAGGGGTCGTTATTATCAATAGACTTTGCCAGGGGACTGGAGTCATCAAGGGTTTTTCGAAATTCTTTTAGCAATTGATTCAAGGCGCCCTTGAATTTCTTCTCCTCCTGCAAATCCCTACCGTAGGACCAGAATTGTGCTATGTGTTCCTCTACCATTTTTAAAATCCTTTCTTTGACCCCAGACTGTATCTCGCTACATAATATACTCACTCTAGCGAATTTTTCCATTTTTCCCACCTTCAAAATGCAGCTTTTTGGAAGTATCTATTTTTTATTTGGACCTCCAATATCATAAAGCAATGCTCCAAACTCAAAAAAAACCAGATACTCGATAAAAAAACAAATAGTTATATAAACCTATCCACAATGAGTCCAAACAACCAACAAACTGTGTTTCGTCAAGAACTATAAATTCAGGCTAAATAAGTTGGGTTCTGGCGGACTCTATGCTACTATTGGCGGCGAGAAGGGTTGGCAGAGTGATGATTGTTTTTTTTGAAAGCCGTCTGGATGAAATCGAGTCGCAAATTTATGGGTTTTATTGTCCCAACCGTCTGAGCACAACCTTGGATGGTTTTTTTTGCACCGAACACGACCAGAATGCCAACCTTAATTTAAATTTGGGACTCTGATTTTCGGTGCAGAAAAAAGGGTCCCGCTAATTTGCAGGAGAGTATCTAGCATGGCTCAAGGAAAAGTAAAGTGGTTTAACGAAAGCAAAGGTTATGGTTTTATCGAATCCGATGATGGGGAAGATTGTTTTGTTCATTTTTCAGAAATTCAAAGCGATGGCTTCAAAACTCTCCACGAAGGCCAGGCCGTGGAATTTGAAAAAACCATGGGCCAAAAAGGACCCCAGGCTTCAAAAGTTATTCCCAAATAAAACAAACGCAAATGTCTTTCTCCGGCAGAGTTTTGCTCTGCCGGTCAAGCTTGACCGCCAATCCATCACGCACATAACCCATTGAAATGAGGGCACTTAATGCATGAAGTAAAAGTTTATGATAGTTCAGGAAAGTTGAAAAAAGTGATTTCCGTTAAAGCCCTAACCAAAAGATCTGACCAGCAAATCAATTCCCCCTCCTTGTATATCAAGAAAGGGCGTAAGGCAAAACCTTCCGTCAAAGTATTAGATAAGGATCTCAAGTCCGCTCAAGCACAATAACTCCTGAGGTTTGGGGCTCATTTTCGCATAGATACCCAGAAGCGAAAGAGCCCCGGCACTGTTTTATCCCGTTTTACCCAAAACGCCTCCGTTTCGACCCGCACGCCGATTCTGCCGCGAAAATCTATTTTTCACAGGCCAGCTCCTTTTCTGGGGGCATAAAAATCAGACCAGCAAAGTATTACGCTTTCTGATCTGATTTTTATGATGGATCAACACCTTGTTATTGATACAATAGCGCCATGCCTCTGAGAATCGCATTGATCAATATGCCCTTCGGGTTTCATATCTACCCGTCCATCCAACTGGGAACACTCTCGACCTTACTGAAAACCCATGGTTGTGAGGTAAAAAGCCACTACCTGAACCTTCATTTTGCGCATCAACTCGGCCTGCCGGTTTACAACCAACTCTGTGAAAAAAGGTTCCTGATTGGCGAATGGCTGTTTTCGCACCCTCTATTTGGGGACAATGCCAGGAATCAGGATTATATAAACCACTTCAATCCGCATATTGAAGAGGTTTGCCGTTCCATTGAGCGCCCCAAGGAGTATCTGGTCGATGTAAAAACCAAAATGGTTCCCGAATTTCTTCAATGGTCCCAGGATGCCTGCGACTGGGGAGCCTTTGATGTCATCGGCTTTTCTTCGACATTCAACCAAAACATCGCCAGCCTGACCCTGGCTAAATTGATCAAGGAGAAATATCCCCATGTGAAAATCCTGTTTGGCGGGTCCAATTTTGAATCCGATATGGGATTGGAATATTTTCGCGTATTTCCATGGATCGATTACGTTGTACCTGGGGAAGCGGAAGATATATTGCCACAACTGATCAAATACCTTGAGCACGGAGGACCCGTCCCCCGGGGTGTGGTTCACCGCTGTGAAGGAGAAGTGCTCTATGAGAAACCCGAGGTTATGTTCGGCAACTTTCAGGATTACGCGGCCCCCGATTATGACGATTTTTTCGACCAGTTGCGCGAGATCGACCCTCAATCTTCTTTACTGGAAAACCCGGTAATACTTTATGAAACGGCGCGAGGTTGCTGGTGGGGAGAGAAACATCACTGTACTTTTTGTGGCTTGAACGCCAGCACCATGAAGTTTCGAGCCAAGTCCATCAAGCAGGTCCATACCGACCTCGCCCAGCTTTCAAAAAAATACGATTCCTTTCGCTTCCGCCTGGTCGATAACATCCTGGAAATGAAATATGTCGATGGGGTTTTTGGCGAGCTGGCTGAAAACAACTATGACCTGCATTTTTTTATAGAAGTCAAAAGCAACCTGACCAAAAAACAAATCAAAACTCTGGCACAGGGCGGAGCAAAAGTGATTCAGCCGGGAATCGAGAGTTTCAGCCTGAATCAATTGTGGGAAATGGATAAGGGTGTCCGGCCCCTGCAGAATATTCTCTGCATGAAATGGGCAATGTACTATGGCATTGAGATCAACTGGAATATCCTGATCGGGTTTCCCGGCGAGACTAATGACGATTATCGACAACAAATCGACCTGGTCAAATTACTGTTTCATCTGCCACCGCCCGAGTGTGTTGGCAACCTGTGGCTCGAAAGGTTCAGCCCCTATTTCATGCGACCAGAAGAATACGGAATAAAAATCACGGCACCGGGGGAGGCCTACCCCTATGTTTATGACCATCCTGATATTGACCACTTAAAAATCGCTTATGATTTTGAATTTGAAACCAACAACAACATCGACCCAAAACTGAAGCAGGAGTTATTTCAAACAGCTGAAGAATGGAAACAAAGACATCAGTCGGAACAATTACCTTTCTTGATCTTCACCAAGTCTATGGATTTCGTGACTGTTTATGACGGCAGGTCGCTGGAATCCGTCAAAACCAGGCTGGAAGGACCGCATGCCTGGGCATTCATTTTCTGCAATGAAGCACCCAAATCCCTGGAAAACATTCGCGAACACCTCAGGCAAAAAATCGGGCAAGAGCCGGAAGAGGGTCTGACAGAAAACACCATCGCATTTCTTGAAGAAAAGGGATTCCTATACGGAGAACGCGGCAAATACCTGAATCTGGCACTTCCACATAACTCCAATCTTTAATATCACGTGCGCACTGGCCCACGCTTAGTGGTGGCCTTAAAGGAAGGCAGACATGGCGGTGTCAAATTGCTCGTGAATCTCCTCTTCAAACTTTTCGATCGGTAACTCAGAAAACCCCAACTCCTGAAGAATTTTCGGTTTGACCGGATTAGCAACCGCCTCACCGCTGGTTCCGAGGTTCATTTCATCGACCATACTATCGGCCACATGGATGATCATGGCAATCAAGGGATGGTCTTTCGCCTTTTTGGGTCGGTGGTGATAATACACAGGTTCATAAAGCAAAGAGGGCAGACCCCAGCCTCTGAGCAATCCCCCACCAACTTTGGCATGGGTGGCGCCAAAAATTTCCAACTCGACATCGAATAAATTTTCTTTTTTATTTTTGCAACGCGCTAATATTTTTTCCGCTTCCGCCGGAAATTTTTTATAAATAATAAGACTTCCAATATCATGAAGCATCCCCGCCAGATAATAACTTTCCAGATTGCGCTCTCCATGCCAGTCGGCAATGATCTTCGCCGTTACCCCACAAGCAATCGAGTGCTTCCAGAAAAGATCCATACTCACCAGATGTTCAGGAATATCGGGAAATTGCTCCGTTACCGATGTCGCCAGAACCAGTTCCGTTAGTTGTTCCGTGCCGATAATTCCCAAAGCATGGGTGATGGTATCGACCTCACTCTCCAGCCCGTAAAAGGAGCTGTTGACAATTTTTAACAAACGCGCGGCGAGGGCAGGATCACCCCCGATAATTGCGGAAAACTCCTTGAAAGAACTCATCGGGTCTTCAAGCGTTTTCTTCAACTTGATATATACATGCGGAGGCGAAACCACCCAGTCTTTAATCGCCTCTTGAATGTCTACTGCCATATCAACCTTCCTTTCACACCACGACCCTGAATTTGTACCCTTGCCTTCGAATTGTCAATGTTTTCTTGAGACCCCCTCAGTCCGCCTTGTTCCCGCCCAGGGAAAACCGCCACTCTTTAACCAGCACCGGGGCATCCTGTGGATCGAGGTAGCCCTCCACAATCATCATCTGGCGTTCATCATCACCACGCACTACCACTTGCTGGCCCTTATCCATGTCAGGCTTGTCGGGCACCAGAGAAACACCTGAAGGAAGAAAGGGCATTCCTGTCTTTTGAATCATTTTTTCTTCCTCCCGGCTAAACTCTCCTCCTCCTTCAACAGGCGGCCATATCGACGAGCCTATCGGAGAGAACATCCATTCGACAAACTGCGCCGGTCTTCCCTCGGGGTGTGTGAACCTGAATGCGGAACGTTGCAACTGATGCTCGGCCGACATATAACGCACAACTCGGATCGCCTTGTTCAATTCAGGATACTCCTTGGATCCATAATCCATGTACAACAAGGGCAAAACCATCATTATACCCAGCGCAGCCCACACATATAATTTTCCAAAATGCTTCATAAAAGGTCCACTAAAATTGCCTCCAAACCCTTATGGGGTTTTTGGAATTAAACCCTTCTCCAATGCTATAATATAGCCCATAAGGTAGGTTAATTGGCAAATCCCTTCTGTCAAAAGCGGAAACATCATGAATTCTTCAGAAAACTTCAACACACTTCCGGTAACACTTCTTGCTGGTTTTCTGGGTTCCGGAAAAACCACGCTCCTGAATTATATTCTAAAGCAAAATCATGGGAAGCGAATCGCGGTAATCGAAAATGAATTCGGGGAAATAGGCGTTGATTCTGAATTTGTTATCGGAGCCGATGAGGATATATTTGAAATGAGCAACGGTTGCATCTGCTGCTCCATCCGTGGTGACCTGATTGAAACCCTGAATCGGCTTTTGGAGCGACAGCAAAAATTTGATTATATCTTGATTGAAAGCACCGGTCTTGCCAGTTCCGGCCCGATCGCCCAGGCCTTCCTGGTCGAAGACGAAATTTCAAAATCCTTATCCCTGGATGGAATTATTACGCTGGTCGATGCAAAACATATCTTGAACAATTTGAATGAACAGGAAGTCGTCTGGGAACAAATCGCTTTTGCCAACGTCATTCTTTTGAACAAGGCTGACCTGGTAACCGAACCGGAAATGGAAAAACTGGAGAAACAGATACGTCAGATCAACCCTACAGCAAAAATCCACAAAACCACTAACGCGGTAATTGGCTTGGATCAAATTTTAGATATTGGTGGGTTCGATCTAAAAACGGCAATAGAGACAGCCACCTTCGACACGCACCATCATGGAACCGATGAGGCAATTTCTTCGGTCTCGCTTTCTTTTCCTGGTCATGTCGATCCAGACCGTTTAAACCTATGGCTCCAAATGCTACTGATCCAGGAGGGCATGAATGTCTTCCGGGCTAAAGGAATTTTGAATGTTGAAGGTTCTTTAGAACGATACATTTTTCAAAGTGTGTATATGATGTTTGAAGGTCGGTTTGATAAGCCCTGGGGATCAAATTCCCCTCTTAATAAAATGGTATTCATCGGCCAGAACCTGAACTCCCAGAGGCTGGAGGAAAGCCTGAAAAACTTTGCGACGGCCTGATGGTTGCGATTGCCGGAAGCTCCAGTAACTTTTAAATTTACACAATCACTCATGGCAGAAGAAACCCAACCAGAATCTGGTGAGTCCCAGGAACTTGAACTCAGCGAAGCAGAGATCAAAGAACTTGAACGCCTGGAAGCCAAAAAAAATGCCGAGCAAAAAAAGGTGCTCGACTCCAAGGACAATCTTTTTGGGGCGGTTCTGGCTGATTTGGATCTGGCAGGGCTGGATTTACACGATGCTAAAATGGCAAAAGCAAACCTCAACAACACAAACCTTAGCGGGGCTAATTTGAGTAATGCAAATTTTATCGAAGCAGATCTGACAGAAGCCAACCTGTCAAGAGCCGACCTGCATGATGCCTATTTTGCCGACGGCCAATTGATCGCAGCGGATTTTTCCGAAGCAGACCTTCGCTGGGCAGATTTCAGTTGGGCCGTTGTAAGCGAAGCCACATTCAATGAAGCAAACTTGATGGAAGCCGACTTTACCGAAGCTACCTTGGCCGCCTCCGACTTTACCAGGGCCAATATGACAGGCGCAAATTTTGATCAGGCAAACCTGATTGATGCACGCTTAAATGGGGTCGACCTATCCAAGGTACTGAACCTCACCCCGGAACAAGTCGAGTCCGCCGAAATCGACAGGGCCACCGAATTTCCACCCTACCTCGAAGTAACATGGGAAGGAAAAGATGACTTCAAAGTGAAAAAAGTGATTGAGAAAAAAACTAAACGAAAAAAAGCTAGAAAATAAATCGCCCTCGCCACAACAGGGTCTTGCTCTAAAGAAACCCTTCCCGTCAACTCTGCCCCCCTTCAAATCCAATTTCACCATCTGCTCCGACTTCATAGCTTATCTCTATCGGACGGCAACAGACTTCGCAATCCTCTATATATTCCTGGTTCGAAATCGATAAGTCCACGAGGACAGAAATGGTCTCGCCACAATGGGGACAGTTAAAAAACTTCTCGTACTGCTCCATACCCACTATTCCTGCATACGAAAATCTTTAGAGAAATAAGCAACCAGATCTTTCACCGAAAGGATTCCCACTATTTTATCTTCCTCAGTAACCCCCAGATGCCGAATCTTGTTTTTATGCATAAAACGATTCGCCTCCTCAACAGGTAAATAGCAGTCCAAGGAGAGAATAGGGCTGGTCATGATTTCTGCAATTGGCGTAGATTCCGGGTTCAAACCCTTTCCCAGCACTTTTCGAGTCAAGTCCGTTTCAGTCACAATACCTACATATTCTTCAAATTCTTTTACCAGCACGGATCCAATACTATGTGCAACCATGAACTGGGCGGCCTCCTGAACAGTAGATTCTAGGTCTATGCTCAGAATGGGAGATATCATATAATCGGCTATTTCATCCATGTTTCTCTCCTTCTTTTGCAAAGTTTCAAGATCATGAAGAACCTGATCTGCGTCCGTAATTCTTGGATGCCGGGTGAAGGCCGGGGATTCGCTTTTTTCCTCTTTTTAATTCAGCTAAAATATCCTGAAAAAAGGAGTTGGCAACAAAATGGAATGGTGAGACACAAGCTATGGAATATAAAGGAGTTATTGATTCATCGGATTTTTGCTATAAAATCCATGCGTCAACAGTAAAACCCCTGACCCGGAAAAAAGCCCATGCCACATGAATTGAATGTCGTTTTAGTGGAACCAGAAATTCCCATGAATACAGGAACGATTGGGAGATTGTGCCTTGCAACCCAAAGCACACTGCACCTGATAGAACCGCTGGGATTCGAGATCAGCGACAGCCAGCTTAAACGGGCAGGTCTGGATTACTGGAAACATGTAAATGTCAAAACCTATCCCGACCTCGAAACGTTTCTACAAAAAATCCCTCAATCCGCCCAAAAGGTATTTTTCTCCACCAAAGGGGAAAAAGATTTTTTCCAGCATAAATTCCAACCGGGCGCCTATCTGTTTTTTGGCAGTGAAACCTGCGGGCTCCCGCAGAATCTCATTCAGTCAAACAAGGAGCAGACGTATCGCATTCCCCAATACGATGACCGGGTGCGGTCTATCAATATTGCCAACACTGTGAGCATAGTGATTTATGAAGCCATTCGGCAACTGGGAGTCTAAGCCACAAACCTTTTTTATCTTAAAGACCGAGGTCACCCAACTCATCTTCTTCAAATAACTCCATCAGGGAATTACTGGAATCGTTTTGAAACTGTTCCTGGTCTTTCCGGTCAATATATAAGTTCACCTGCCTTAAGTGTTCCGCTGAAAGATTGCACAGAACCAATCGCTCCATGACAGTTTCCTTTTGGTATTCATTCAGTAACTTGCCAATGCAATTGTGAAGAAACGGCGTCAGGATTGACTCCACCCCTTGAAAATCCAACTCCACCGACTTGCGTTGCTTAAATTCCGCAGCAAGCATCTGATACACCTTCTGCCCATCATCGATGGATGTGCAATGAGGTCCCACATGTTCTGATAGCCTGATCTTCATCGCTCACCTTTTCCTTCCAATTTAGAAAATAACACGCTGTTCTCCTATGGTACCCCCCGCATAAATTGCTGCAACAATTTTATTGTTTTTGCATGAAATCTGCACGGTAGGGTCAAATTCGCGCCCATTTTACCGATAAGTTGTTATAATCAAAGATACCTCCAATAATTCAATATTTTACGTAAATACGATGCACAACGCCGCTTTACAAAGAAGCCCGGGCCGTTCGGCTGTTCCCTGCGTGGCAGCCTTTTTCATCGGAATCCTGCTTTTGCAATGTTTCCTTCTCTTTGCTCCTGTTCAGGCCCAGGATTTCAAACCCGAAAAATTTGACAAAAGCCTCCTTAACGATTCGTTGCAAGAACAGGAAATCCTGCGGGAAGAAATGATTTTAGAACAGGAAATCCTGCGGGAAGAAATGGAGCAAATTCGCATAGAGATGCAACGCATCATGGCGGAAATAAAGGTGGCGATGCAAGCAGAGGCCCTAAAATTGAAGGCCGAACTGCAGGGACTGCAACAGGAAACCAAGGCCATTCAGGAAGAGATTCTGGGGATCATGGAAAAGTCCAAAAAGGATTTTCTCGCAGGCAAAGAAGAAATGCAGAAAGAACTAAAAAAAATGCGCATGGAAGCAAAAACCATGACTAAAGAGATAAAACAAGTTCTTCAGAGCCAAAAGGCAATCTGGCAACAGGAAACCACAGCGCTTAAAGATTCTCTGGTAGAGGCCCGGGAGGAAATGGACTCTGCCAAAGCGGACTCGAAAGAAGTACTGCAATCGAGCCGTGCGGCCTTCAGCGATTTTCAAAAGGACAAAAGTATAACCATGGCTGATTCCCGAACCGAATCGGGCGCGGCAATGTTTGAAGCCGGAAACACCTTCAAAAAAAGCCAACAGGATTACAAGCAGGCCTCCAAAAATATTGCCGAGGAACTCAAGATTGACATGCAGGAAACCCGGAAAAGCATGCAAAGAAGGACGAGAACTCAAAGGCGGGATTCTAAAAAGGCCCAAGGAGAAGTACTGGCGGCCTTGAAGATAGCTAAAAAGAAAAGGGTCGCTGAATTAAGACATGATTCGACCCGGAAGAAATTGCGCAAGAAAAAGAATATCCGGTCTACACAAAAACAAACCAAGAAAACTGAACGGATCAAAAAAGTCAGGAAACGTCAAGCCGTTGTACGCAAAACCAAATCTAAAGTCGTGGACCGTAAAAGAACAGAGAAACGCAAAACCGAACGCAAAAAAATCCAAAAAAATCAGCCGTAAAAAAGAAAAAGGTTCAAAAACAGCGGGTCCGGAAAACAACCCAAAAACGAGTTGTTAAAAAGCAGGCTTCGCAGCGATCCCAGCCAGCCGTCAAGAAAAATATCCCTGCGCAAATCCCTCAAGACAAGCAGGAAAAAACACAACAGGAGACAGCAGAAACGTTGGAGGGGAATTTCAGCAATAGATTGGATGAAAAGAAAACAAGAAAAATTGAAAAAAAACCAGAGCAGAAAAAAATTGCGGACGATAAAACCGAAGTGGTCGTAGCTTCCTTACCAAGTGCCCCAACCGAAACGACCAAAGAATCTCCACAGGAAAAACTCTCTCGGTTCAGTAAAAATATTTCAAGCTTGAAGAGTGATTTAAAAGATACAAGCGGCAACCCGGGAATTTTGCTGGCAAAGCTGGGGGATGCCTACCTGGAGGCCCAGCGTTTCATGGATTCACAAAAGGATACTGAGGAAAGACAAAACCTACTTGAGCTCTCTGGTAACGGGGGCCTGCTTTTAGGAAGTTACGAACAAGCCGCCTGGGCATACAAGCTGGCCCTGAATTTCAATCGCAAAAATGCCAAAGCCCACCTCAAAATCGGGAAAATTTATGATGAAATGGGGGATGGGCGAAACGCACTCATGTACGCAAAATTGGCGCACCAAATCTTCAAAAGAAACGATAATTCAAGCCAAATGAAAGAAACACAGTCCTTCATAGATTTACTGACTGCAAAATATGAAAACAAATCTGGAAAAAAAGTGGCGCATAAAGGATAATATGTCCTCTATAGTGAGTGTGAGCTTTTCAGCTGGTACCATTGATATTATCGACCTAGAGGTGTGAGTTGGACAAAAATCCTATTCTGGAATTCATTGAGCGGTTACCTTTTTTCCAGGAATTTTCAGACGAGGAAAAAGCCAAGCTGGTGAACACCTCTGGAATTTTCGAAAAATACAAGGATGGGGAAACCATCATCTCAGAAGGAGACAGCGGGTCCGCTCTATTTGTGGTCCTGACCGGATCCATTCGAATTACCAAGTCAACCATGGCCCCCGTTCAAGACGGACACATCTCCCTTCAGGAACCCGAAGAGATTACCATCGCGGAACTGAAAGCCGGGTCGATTTTTGGCGAAGTTTCTTTGATCAGCAATCGCCCTAGAAATACCAACGCCCTTGCCGACTCCCAGCAAGTTGTGGTCATGAAAATCACCAAAGAAATCATAGAAAGATTTAACCTGGTGATTCAAAAGAAATTTCAGGCGCAGTTGATTCTGACCCTCGTTCAAAGATTGGATGATATGAATAGCAAATATATTAAATTAAAATCCAGCCTCCAGAAAGACTGAAAAAATTCCCGTCTGGTCACACATCTTCCTTTTCCCGGCTTTTCCTCTCATTTTCTTAACCGCAAAATCCACCCCTGTCACATTCCAATATACGTTATAATCCGCTTAACGCATGAAAACCAAAGCACAGAATCACATAAAGACCCGCCCCTCAAAACCGAAAGCCATATTGGTAGGGATTAGTATGCCCTCCTCACCGCCTGCTGAAATTTCACTGGAGGAACTGGCGGGTCTCGTTACCACCGCCCAATATAATCCGGTTGCCACATTGACCCAGCGCCTGACAGAGATTAATCCCAAAACCTTTGTGGGTAGCGGAAAAGTGGAAGAGATCAGGCTGGCCGTTAAACACCATAACCCTGAAGCAGTCATTTTTGACGAGGAACTTTCGCCCCGGCAGAACCGGGAGCTGGAAAATATTCTCAAGTGCAGGGTGATGGACCGACCCTGGGTCATTCTGGAAATTTTCAGCGATCACGCCCGAACCCGGGAAGCGAAAACCCAGGTTGAGCTGGCAAGGATGAAATATGCGCTTCCCCGCCTTACCGGGATGTGGGGACACCTTTCCCGGCAACGTGGCGGAATTGGCATGAAAGACGTAGGGGAAACGCAGATCCAGTTGGACCGTCGAATGATCCGCAATGAAATCCACAAGCTGGAAAAAAAGCTCATTCAAATTGACAAGGAAAAAAAGACCCAGCGAAAAAATCGAGCAGGAACTTATAAGGTAGCATTGGTCGGTTACACCAATGCGGGAAAATCCAGCTTGATGAATTGCCTGACAGGTGCGGACACACTGGTCGAAGATAAACTCTTCGCAACTCTGGATGCTACCGTGCGCAAGATCAAGAAAAATTTTCCCTACCCGGTATTGCTATCAGATACCGTAGGATTGATCAACAAACTGCCCCATGATCTGGTCGCTTCGTTTAAGAGCACCCTGGATGAGGTCCGTGATGCCAACTTGTTGATCCATGTCGTGGACCTCAGTCATCCTGAATATATCGAACAAATGCGCACCGCCGATGACCTGCTCCGGGAAATGAATGCGGACGATATCGACATTGTCATCGCCTTTAACAAAATTGACGCCTTGCCGGACATGGAAACTCTGGATCGGGCTCTTCATGCTTTTCCGTCTTCGACTGGCATTTCCTGCCAAACAGGACAAGGCATCGAATCGCTCCGCAAGCAAATTATCTATCACTATGAGAAAAAACTGGCCCCTTACCGTCTCGAACTCGATCACTCCCAAGCCATTCTCGTTCAGGAAATAAGGAAAGTCGCCCTGATAATAAAAGAGGATTACAACCCCGATGGCATCGTATTAAGCTTAAGACTTTCTCTGGAGGCAAAAGCCAAGTTGGAATCCATTTTAAAACGGTCTCTAAAAACCGCGTCAGGATGACAAACCGTTCTTTTAAAGAACAATTAGTTTCGCGTGGCTGGCTGAGAGCTGCTTCTTCCCATGCGGAGCTTTGAAAAACACTTCCAGCCTTAAATCTTCTTCGCTTCCTGTAAGGTTGAGCACGATTCCCGAGCCAAACTTCGCGTGCAAGACTTTTGTCCCAATCGAATAACCACCCTCTTCTTTTTCCTGGCAAGACATGGAGGGAATGGATTGTCCAAAGTTGTCGTTAAATTTGGGAGCGGGTTCACCGGCGAATCCGCTGGACTCCCGGATCATAACTTCATCGGGAATGGAAAGTAAAAAATCTGAAGGCTGGTAGTTAAAGATACTGCCATAAATTCTTCTGCTCCGCGCATGGCTGATGAATAGTTTTTTTCGGGCTCGGGTAAAACCTACATAACACAACCTTCTCTCTTCTTCATATTCTTCCGGCTCCGACATGGAACTGGCATGAGGGAGAAGTCCATTTTCCATGCCCACCACGAATACGGAAGAAAATTCCAACCCCTTGCAGGTATGCAGGGTCATTAACGGAAGAACCCCCCGCTCATCATCAAAGTTATCCAGGTCGGCCACCAGGGAGGCTGAATCCAGAAACTCTTGCAAGCTACCCTCTCCACTTTCCACTGACTGCTCCACTGCGGAAAATAATTCATTCAGGTTTTCGATACGCCCTTTACTCTCATGAGTATTCTCCGCCTCCAACATTTCTCCATACCCCGACCGATCTATCACCTCTTGCAAAAGCTCCAGTGGATTGCCCTGCCGAAAAGTGGAGGCCAGGTGATCCATAATTTGTAAAAATTGAGAGATCTTCCTGCCTGCGGCAGGAGCTGTCATTTTCCTCTGTTCGTTATCACGCAAACCCTCCAGGAGCGTCAAACCTTTCTCCCGGCAATAAGCCTCCACTTTTTCTACCGAGGTCTTTCCGATTCCCCGAGCAGGAACATTTAAGATTCGTTTTAAAGAAACCGAATCGCTCGGATTCAAAACCACCCGCATGTATGCCAGCACATCCTTAATTTCTTTTCTCTCGTAAAAACGCAGTCCTCCTATCACCTGATAAGGCAACCCGTTTCGCCGCAAGACATCTTCCATTACACGGGATTGAGCATTGGTACGATAAAGAATTGCTATATCATTAAAACTAAAACCCTCATCACGGTTCAATGCCAGGATTTTTTCGCAAACAAAATCTGCTTCATCGGTTTCATCTTTAGCTTTGTAACATAACACCGGCGAGCCCTTTTCATTTTGCGTCCATAATGTTTTATCTCTCCGGTTGCTGTTTTCCTTCACCACACTTCCCGCCGCGTTTAAAATATTTTGTGTGGAACGATAATTTTCCTCAAGCTTGATCACTGTGGTTCCGGGAAAATCATTTTCAAACTTCAAAATATTTTCTATATTTGCTCCTCTCCACCGATAAATGCTCTGGTCGTCATCACCCACAACGCAAATATTGTTGTGGGACTCCGACAACAAACGCACCAGCTTGTACTGCGCCGCGTTGGTATCCTGAAACTCATCTACCAGAATATGCCGAAACATATCATTGTAATAAGTCCGTAAAGAGGGAGACTCCTGAAAAAGTCGGACCGCAAAAACCAGCAAATCGTCAAAATCCAAAGCGTTATTTTTTTTCAAGGCCGACTGGTAACCAGGGTAAAGGCCTGCCGCCTTGAACTGGTGACCATACGGCATCGCATCCTGCTGCACATCTTCGGGCATTAAAAAATCATTCTTAAATCCACTAATATGATTGAGGAGGGTTTTAGGGGGGAACGCGTCCGAGCTGATTTGCGCCACCTTCATACACTGTTTCACCAGAGTCAGTTGATCCTGCGCATCATAGATAACAAAATCATTGGAGAAACCCAATTCCGAAATATGCCTTCGTAGGATTCTCAGGCAAAAAGAATGGAAGGTACTGACCCAGGGAAAGGCTCCGCGAAGATCCAGCATGTTTCGAACACGCTCCTTCATCTCCCCTGCCGCCTTGTTGGTAAACGTGATAGCCAGGATACTTTCCGGAGAAACACCCTTCGCCTTGATAAGATGGGCAATTCGGCAGGTGATGACACGTGTTTTCCCCGAGCCTGCCCCGGCCACCAACATCAACGGCCCCTCATTATGTTGCACAGCCTGCAACTGTTGAGGATTTAAATTTTCAAGGTCCATGAATATTCTTTAGTGCTAGAAGGATATTGTCACTTTAAACAAGGTTTTCCCAGGTCACAGAAGCCAGTGCTTCAACAAATATCGGAGAGAGGTTTAACGATTCGGTGCGGTGCAAACTCAATTTACGCTCTTTGGCATATTTATTAAATTCTATATCAATATCAAATAAAATTTCTACATGATCGCAAACAAAACCGACCGGAACAATTAAAACCGTTTTCGAGCCTCGTTTCGCGATTTTATCCAAAACCGATTCAACAGTAGGCCCCAACCAGGGAACCGGTATCATGCCCTGGCTCTGGTAAGCTTTGAACCAGTATCTCGGTTGCACACGTTCCACAATCCTGTTAATGGTTTTGTCAAACTCTTCCGCATAAGGATCGCCAAACTCTAGAGACTCGGAAGGGATACTATGCGCCGTGAAAATTGTGTAAACCGATTCTTCCGCATTCGGTCCCAGTTTTTCAAGGGCTCTCCGGTATTTTTCTTCAAACGCATCAATCAGAAGCGGGTGATCCGCCCAACTACCAATGTAGCGCACATCCATATCTTCAGCATCGCAGTTTTTCAACGCTTCTTTAAAAACCTTGAAGTACAAACGTGTGCTCCAGGTACTGAATTGCGGAGCTAGGCAAAGTGCCACCACCCTTTTCACTCCATCGTCCTTCATTCTTTTTACTTCATCGCGGATATAGGGACTCCAGTTACGCATTCCACAATAAACCTTGAACTGAGGCCCCTGCTGGTTGAGAAAAGTTTCCAGCCGAGCACAAAGTTCCTGGGTAATTTCCCGCAAGGGAGATTTTCCACCAATCTGCTCATAGCGGTGGCGAATGATTTGGATAGTCTCTGGAGTGGACTCCGTTCCGCCTCGGATGTTCCTCAAATATTCCGGAATATCATCGGTGGACTCGGGAGCCCCATGCGCCATAAGGAAAATACCAGTCAGCGGCTCGGTATTTGAAAAATCATTCATGCTGGTATTCATGAACCATTTCCACTACAGCTTTGACATGCTCCACGGGGGTGTGTTGCAAAATTCCATGCCCTAAATTGAAGATATGGCCTCTTCCTCCAGCACGCTTGAGAATGTCATGGACCCGCTCTTGAATTACCGGCAGTGGAGCAAAAAGTGTTACCGGATCGAGATTGCCCTGGACCGGCTGGTCACTTCCCAAAATAGTCCGAGCCGCATCTATTTCAATTCTCCAGTCAAAGCTGAGAACATCTCCGCCAGCCTTTTGCACCGTGTCCAATAACGTGGAGGTCCCGGTGCTGAAATTAATGACAGGGACTCCGACATCTTTCAGTCCATCAAAAACACGCTTGGTGTAAGGAAGAATATATTTTTCGTAATCGTGAGGGCTGAGGCACCCGACCCAACTGTCGAATATTTGAAGAGCCTGAGCTCCAGCTGACACCTGCATTTTCAAATATTCCACCAGCATGGCGCAAACCTTATCCATCAACATCTCCCAAACATCCGGAGCTTCATACATCATCAACTTAGTGGTTTTAAATTCCCGCGACTTTCCACCCTCTATCATATAACTGCATAAAGTAAATGGTGCCCCCGCAAAACCGATCAAGGGAATATTAATTTCCTTTCTCACCAAACGAATCGCATCGGCAACAAAACCCAGTTGTTCCTCCACGTTTACCGGTAACAGGCCCTCGACAGCCTTTCTGTCCTTAACCGGACGAGGAATCATGGGACCATCACCCGCGACAAACTCCAAACCCGTCCCCATCGGTTCCAAGGGAAGAAGAATATCAGCAAAAATTATTGCCGCATCCACACCCAGCACATCCAAGGGTTGTAATGTAACTTCACATGCCAATTCCGGGGTCTTGCACATTTCCAGAAAAGTGTGTTTTTCTTTGAGATCCCGGTAAACTTTCATATACCGGCCCGCCTGGCGCATGAACCAGACAGGAGTTTTGTCAACCGGTTCGCCCCGGCAAGCCTTTATAAAACGTGAATTTTCCATAAACCTCCACTTGGCGTGGGGCCAGCATGCAATAACTCTCCCGGGAGAACAAAGAGCATCTCGGCTTTAAAAGCCCTTGCCCTATTCCCTCCCACGAGAGTGGGCGGCTAGCAATTAAAATTTATTGATTATAGGACGGGAACCTATGCAGGATCAATGGTTTGTTTTGATTGTTGAGCCTAAAATTGCTTTATGGGCCCAATTCCACATTCATATTCTGATAGACCTTAT
>Ga0233440_1002084_pt1 | contig 17154 bp, 16 predicted proteins | sample SI_123_September_5_FD_182791 | JGI IMG/M metagenome (GOLD analysis project Ga0233440, IMG submission 182791) | Seawater microbial communities from Saanich Inlet, British Columbia, Canada - SI_123_September2016_120_MG | ecosystem: Environmental > Aquatic > Marine > Inlet | place: Canada: British... | reverse complement strand
TGGTATCGTTCATCATTAGTCAGTTGTTGATAACTCATTGCAATTTCCTGTGGTAAGAAAATAGCAAAGTTTATTGCAACTGGCTATTTAATTACAATTAAAATTGCACTTGTTATGCGAATTCAAGAGTTAATAAGGCGGATATTTTTATGAAAAAAAATAATACGAAAAATTTTATCGTATACAAAAAAACTTATATGAAGGGTTCTCCCCCGAGGGAGGGTGTATTGCTCATGTATTATTTAGGTAAAAATAAGGAGTCTTGGTAAAATATGCTAATTAAATTTTGGCGACATTTATCTTTTTTACGAAAAAAACAATCAATAATTCTACTTATATTAATGATTGTTGCCTCATTAATGGAGGTTGTTAGTATTGGTGCAGTAATCCCCTTTCTTGGCGTATTGACATCTCCTGAGTATGTTTATCAGCATCAACTGTCCCAGCCTTTGATTGATATGCTAGGGGTATCCGGGCCAAGTGAGTTAATTCTACCACTAACAATCATGTTTATTATTGCAATATTGTCAGCAGGATTGGTGCGACTACTCTTGTTATATGTAATGATAAAGGTATCCTTTGCAATTGGCGCCGATCTTAGTATAGATATTTACAGAAAAACTTTGTATCAAAAATATTCAGTCCATATAGCTCGAAATAGTAGTGAAATTATCAATGGGATAATTACTAAAACAAATACAGTGATTAGTGGCGTATTAACTCCAGTTATGACTCTACTCAGCTCATCCATATTATTTTTAGGCATAACATCGGCGCTATTGATAATAAATACAAAAGCAGCATTATTGATCTTTACAGGGTTTGGCTTTCTTTATTTAGGTGTTATTTACTACACACGAGAAAAGCTTAAAGAGAATAGTCAGTGCATTTCTGAGAAATCAAATTTAATGATCAAATCTTTACAAGAGGGGTTAGGAGGGATACGAGATGTGCTATTAGATGGAAGTCAAGAGTTTTATTGTAAATTATATAGAGACTCTGACCTACCATTACGACAAGCTTCAGGAAGTAATCAGTTTATTAGTGGTAGTCCACGTTATATTGTGGAGTCTTTAGGGATGGTTTTTATTATAGTTATAGCATATAAAATGACACAAGGTGAAAGTGGTACAGATCTTGTAATTCCTATGTTGGGGGCTCTTGCTCTTGGAGCTCAAAGGCTACTCCCAGCTGTGCAACAGTCTTATAGTGCCTATACTAATATTAAAGGATCAGAGGCATCATTTAAGGATGTAATAGACTTATTAGATCAAAATCTTCCTGTTTCTACATCACAGTCATCATTAAAAGCAATGGATTTTGAGAAGAGTATTAAGATAGAAAAAGTTGGCTTTTCCTATATGGATAATAAAAAATGGGTTTTAAAAGATTTGAATTTAGAGATACCTAGAGGTGCGTGTGTTGGTTTTATAGGTGAGACTGGAAGTGGGAAAAGCACATTAATTGATATTATTATGGGGCTTATTACTCCAACATGTGGGCATATCTTTATTGATAATATAGAAATTAATGAAAGCAACACTAAATCATGGCAAAGTCATATTGCTCATGTGCCACAAAATATTTTTCTATCAGATGGAACTATAGAGGAAAATATAGCTCTTGGAGTATCAAAAGAAAACATTGATCACCAAAAAGTGAAAAAAGCCGCGCGTCAAGCGCAAATTTCTAAGATTGTTGAAAATTTAGAGTTTGGCTATCAGAGTTTAGTCGGGGAAAGTGGAGTTCGATTATCAGGTGGTCAGCGTCAGCGTATAGGTATTGCCAGGGCTCTCTATAAAGAATCTGATGTTTTAATTTTTGATGAAGCAACCAGCTCTCTCGACAATGAAACTGAAAGTAGGGTAATGAAATCAATTGCAACTCTACATGAAGATTTGACCATATTGATTATTGCACACAGACTCTCGACTTTAAAAAATTGTGACTTCATTGTAGAAATAAAAGAAAATGGTATTATTAAAATCATAAAATATGAGGATATAGATAAATTTTAATAAGGCTTAAATTGGAATACCTGAGCGTGCTTGGCACGAGCATTATCACGATTTATGAATCTGATTTACGTGCTGTCTCTATTTGAACCTTCTTATGTCTTTTTTATGAGAAAATTCCACTTTTACTGAGTACTATTTTTTTAAAGGATTGCAAACAATGAATATATTATTCGTATATGAGGGGGGTACCCTTAAAAGTGAAAGACTGCATCAGGATGCCTTTAAGGCGAAAATAGTTTTTTATTTAAATCCAATAGTTTTTTTAAAGTTTTTTTTTAGAGGGCTCCTGGAACATTTAAAAGTGGATGCACCTAATCTAATTATAAATTTATTATTAAGCATCTTTTTATTGGCAGTTTTCATCATGCTTCTAGTTATGATAGCCCCTCTTTTTTTGTTTTTAAGGATGATTACTCCTTGGGGTGTGTATATAGCTATTATTAAGCGCTCAACTTTGAATAAAGTGTATGTTGGAGATGCTTTGTTATCCTCTGTTATGAGGTCGAGATATTCAAGGGCAATTTTAGAGGATAGCCTTAGGTTCCATTCTATCTTGACTGTGTATACAGCATATTTAATTGCTATTTGGATCGGTATAATTCTATTAAGTGGTATTTGCAAATGGATTGGAGCTGTTAAATATCACTGGATTACGGATGCAATATATATAAATAATGCATTTAGAAGATTGTTGACAAATAAAAAATCAATAGAAGTTAGGTATACAAGGGGCAAATATAAATTTCATCATGATTACAAATCTGGCCGATATCTAGAGTTGGAGCATCATTATGTTGACTTCAATAAAGAGGTGAATTATGACAAAGAGAGTTATTCTAAAGCTAAAGATTTAATAAGTGGAATTATAGATAAAACAGTCGATGCAAGTCTTTTAACAAATGAAGCGTTCAGTAAAAGAAATAAATTTTATGTCGTAGAGGGTTTGAAGGGCACAACAAGAAGAGCTGTAGTTTTATTCATGCACCGTTTTGCAGATGCGCAATATGCATTTGGAATTGATGAATTTTTAGATATCAATGAATGGCAAAATGAAACGATAGATATTTGTTTGCAGTGTGGATTGGATGTATATATTAGACCTCATCCTGAAATGTTAGTAAAAACAAAATTTTGCTATCCTTCTGAATTAAAATATATTGACAAATTAAGTCATGATTACTCCATAGATTTAAGCGATTTAAATAATGAAGCAATAGTCAAGACTAATAAAAAAAATGTATCTTTTGTCTCACCATTTATAGATTTAAAAGAGATGCAGAAAATACTCGGCATGTATTTATGTATTACTCATCATGGCAGTATAGCTGTAGAATCCGCGTTTCTAGGGCATAAGGTGATAGCATCTACTGCAAGCCCTTTTGATAATAGGATAGATAGTTTTATTGATTTTTATTATACCAAGGGGGAGTATAAGGAATTAATAATAAGCTGGGGTCAGGAGTCTGAAAACAAAGAGTATAGAAGACTAACTCCTGTGCTTGATTATATTTTAAGAAATAATTTACGTTATAAAATAGTATGAGTATAGTAATTAGCATATGTATCCCAACATTTAATCGACCGAAAATGTTAAAAAAATGTCTCGACTCAATTCTATTACATGCACCAAATGATAAAAAAAGTATTGAAATATGTATATCAAATAATAATTCGGATGAAAATTACAGTTTTATCGAAGATTATTTATATAAATATGACATTAATAATACTTACTTTTCACAACTTAAAAAAGTAAGTATTGATGAAAACATGTTGAAAGTAATAAGTATGGCATCTGGAAAATATGTACTTTTACTTGGTGATGATGATTTTCTTACATCTGGTATTGAAGGGTTACTCGCCTTTACAAAGAAAAACGAGCCTGATTTACTAGCTCTTAGCGGTGAACATGTGGATGCACATGAAAAATTTATCTCGGAGCATAACCCTGTGTTTGATTGTAGAAATTTATCCACTCTAGAAAAATTTGATCATTTAGTGTATTTGTTACCATTTGGATCACTGTTAGTAAAGAAGTCGATATATGATAAGTCTGTTTTTGATCAGTTTATGGATACTTATCATGCATATGCAAGCTTTTGGATTACTTTCTTAAAAATGTATGAGAGAGGTATGGAAGTGAATATTTGTTCTTATGAAGATAAAATAGTGGCTTTAAGGGCGTCAGAAAAAACATATGATACGTACTACTTTGATGTAGTTGCAAGAGGTATACCCGATTTTTTTAACTTAATAAAAAAAGAGGCTTCTAGTAAGCAAACTATGGAGGTGGTTGACAATATTATTTATAAATACAATTCTAATCTTCTTAGTATAAAAAATACTTTCTTATTTATTTTGAAAGGCGTCGAAACAAATAAACTTGTAGAGTTATTTAATAAGAGTCACAATTTTAAAGGTTATATAAATATTTTTTTAGCACATAATTTATCTAGACAAAAAGCCGCTCTAGTTGTTAAATTTGTAAAAAGAGCTAAGGGTAAGTGGAATGATTAAAAGATATAGGCATGACCACCCTGCCGTTAAATAAAACTGAGTATTGCGATAATATTTATTGAATATATGTAATAATAAAAGATGAGTGTGCGAAATCTGCAAAAGAGGCGATTAGAGAGCTGAAAAGTTGCAATATTGGCGCTAGCCCCTTTTACCCTATGCATAAGTAGCTAGTGCTTAATGGTAACGGAATGTTTTTAAGTGACAACTTAAAGAATAGTGAAAAATTTTGTTTTTAAAATAAATTTAGTAAAATTCAATGTATAAAAATATGATTTATTTAGGTATTTGTTTATCGGGAAAACCTTATGGGGGCGGCACATATCAATATAATCTTTCAATTATAAGTGCGCTAAAATCTCTAGACTGTAAGAAATATAAAATTATTGCTTTTATTTATGACGATGCCTGGTATCAAAGACTTCCTGATAATTTTGATGTTATTAAAGTAAGTAATCCTAAATACCTAAAGTTACTGAATAGAGTTTACAGGTTTCTTGATAGAACTTCAGAGGGGGTTAGAAGATTTTCATCGTTTCTTAACCCTATGGTTAAAAAGATAAATCTTAGCAAATGTAGTCTTGTTATTTACCCAAGTCAAGATGCCGCATCTTACCAAACTAATAAAAAATCACTATCCACAATTCATGATTTAATGCATAGATATGAAGGACATTTTAAAGAGTATCAAGGAAGGGTTAAGGAGAAAAGAGATTTACACTATTCAATGATGTGTAAGCAGGTAGATGGAATTTTGGTCGATTCCAACGTTGGTAAACAACATGTAATCGAGTCGTATGCTATTGATGAAAGTAAAATTTTTGTTCAATCTTTCGTTCCTCCAATGTATCTCAAAAGAGTTGCCAATATTGATGTAAGAAAGAAATATAAACTGCCTGATCAGTATTTTTTCTATCCAGCTCAATTTTGGGAACATAAAAACCATATAAACTTATTGGATGCGGTAAAAATTATAAAAAATAAAGGTTTTGATATACATCTTGTGTTGGCTGGATCGAAGGAAAATAATTATAATCAAGTAGTAAGTAAAATAAAAAATCTTGAATTAATTGAAAATATTAGTATATTGGGATATGTAAATGATGATGAAATGGCATCTTTATATAAAAATTCAATAGCTACAGTGTTTGTCTCTTTTATCGGTCCAACAAACATACCCCCACTTGAAGCGTTAATGCTAGGATGTCCACTAATATGTAGTAATGCTTATGCAATGCCAGAGCAAACAAAGGGAGCTGCTTTGCTTGTTAACCCAAATAATCCTAAAGATATAGCAAGAAAGATGTTAATTATTCTCAATACTGAAAAAACAGTTGCAGCAAATATAGGTAAAGGGTATGAAGTTATTGATAAATATGGACAAGATGAGTTCAATAAACAATTAAAAAAATGTATAAAAAAAATAATTATAAAACATTAAAAAGTTTGTAAAGAGATTGCAAAAAAAATCTATAAACTATATAGGTTTTTAGGTGTAAAAAGTGACTGTTAAAAAAAATTGTCAGAGATTTTGGGGTGATAAATAGTACCTCATATTTTTAAATAAATTAAAACAAAAAAGGTATCAATGTTTACTAGGATAAAATTTCATTTGTTAGAAGGGCTAAACAAGATTGGCGTAAATATTGTCAAAATAAACAGTGGGCTTGGGTATAAAATTATTTTAATTAGAGATTTTAATAATAATCTAAAAAAACACTTAAAAAATATTCTAGAATTAAAAAACATTGATTGCATACTGGATGTTGGTGCTAATACTGGTCAATATGGAAAATATATTAGAGGGTTAGGATTCTCTGGACATATTTTTTCCTTTGAACCATGTAATGTATCTTATAAAAAACTCATAGAAGCAAGCGCAAAAGATGAAAAGTGGCATGTTTTTCAATGTGGACTAGGTGACTCAACTTCAACAATGGCAATGAATGTATTCCCTGAAAATAGTGTTTTTTCTTCACTTCTTAAAGTGAAGAAGGGTGGGCTTCTTGAAACAAAATACAATTTAAATGATTTTGAGGTTTATTCTGAAGATGTTGATGTGTTTAGAATGGATGAAATTATGCCATCTAAAATAGAAGAGTTCGGTTTTAAAAGAATATTTTTAAAAATGGACACACAAGGATATGATAGTTACGTATTTAAAGGTGCAAAGGGAATCTTAAAGAATATTGTATCTATTCAAAGTGAAATTTCATTGATCGAAGTTTATGACGATATGATGAATTATCATGATTCATTAAAGCTTTATGAGGAAAATAGCTTCCTTGTAAGTGGCTTATATCCTGTAAGTAGAGATGAAAAATCGTTGGCTATTATTGAATATGATTGTATTATGGTGAGATATTAATGGACTTTATCAAATAATAATGACAAAAAATAAGTGTATTGTGGTTCTTTGTATTTCAAGTTTTTTTAAGAGACATTTGATTGAAGTTTACCCAATGTTAAAAAAATATTCAGATAAATGTAACGCGGATCTAATAGTTCATGATACGCCTCCAGACCCCAATTTTAGGCATAATTTAATGTCTCAAAAGCTTTTAATTCCAGGGCTATATAAAAAATATGAGCATATATTAATGCTTGATCTTGACATATTTATTTCAGATAACTGTCCAAATATTTTTGATGATCTTATTGATGACAATGTTGGATTTTCTGCAGTAGAAAACCCTATTAATTCCAATGAATATAAATATATATGTGAGCACGTTTGGGGCATACCCCACACTAACCACATGCAACAAAATCCTTATACTGGCACAATAAATAATAAAATAAAGGGTATTAATGGAGGTGTAATGTATTTCAATAGTAGTTTAATAGCCGATTTATTGCGACAATTTTATTTTGATGACTCTACAAAATGGTGCGAGGATACAGCTATTATGAACAATGAAGAGACTCCAGTATGGTGGATAGCAGATAATAATGACATGTTTTTATCAATGGATAAACAGTATAATTATCAAATGTTTTATCATTTGTCTAATAATTATAAGGACCTTATTGGAACATATAAAGGCTTTAAGGGTAAACTATATCGAAAAGCTTCCCAAAAGCTTCCAATGTTTGTAACTAATAATATTTTTGGCCCTAGGTATAAAGAATCTGTTTCAGATGCTATTGATAGTAGTAATATAGTTCATTTTGCAGGAGGATTTCCTTATCCATACTTTAAACTTTAAACTTTTAACATGAGTTACTTTGAAAAATATTTTGATGATATTAGAAGTATTTGTAGTCATGCAAAAGACTTTGATCTGATTCACATTGCCGAACTTATAGAAAAAACCAATAAGAATAATGGAAAGGTTATTATTGCAGGAAATGGTGGGAGTTCGGCAATTTCAAGCCATTGTGTGGTTGATTTGACAAAAGCTGCAGGAATTAGATCTGTCAGTTTCTCTGATGCAGCTACTTTAACTTGTTTTGCAAATGATTATGGGTATAGTGAATGCCACTCAATGGCAATTGAGTTTTATGCAGACCCTATGGATCTTGTTATCTTAATTAGCTCTAGTGGGGAGTCACAAAACATGTTAAATGCCGCGCAAAAAGCCAATTCTTTAGGTTTGACTGTAATTACACTTACGGGGTTTAATAAGAATAATAGCCTTAGCCTAATGGGTGATGTAAATCTGTGGGCTAATAGCATGAGTTACAATCATGTCGAAAGTGCTCATCAGACTTGGATTCTTTCGATTGTTGATTATATTATTTCAAAGAAATAGTCAGTATGAAGCGACCAACACAAGCTGTAGTTTTATGCGGAGGTTTGGGCACTAGATTGCATCCGTATACAATCTCTACTCCCAAACCAATGGTAGATTGTAATGGCAAGCCTTTTTTATGGCATTTGCTAACTCAAATTAGCGAACAAGGAATTAGAGATTTTTTGTTGTTAACAGGATATTTGTCCCAAGTAATTGTGGATTATTTTAAAGATGGTTATCAATTCGGCTGGAGAATACAATACTCTGACGGCCCTATAGGTTGGGATACTGGCAGAAGAATTTGGGAAAGTAGAAGGTTAATGCATAGTAACTTTCTTTTGTTATATTCAGATAATTTTTCTGTATTTTCTTTATCTAAAATTAACTTGACTCATGTAAGGCGCAATACCTCAATTACCTTAACAGTGGTGAAAAAATCACCTGGAAATATCAAAATTGACAACCATGGAATGGTTGAAAAATATGATAACAACAGAAGTGATACACTGAAATATGTCGAAATAGGTTATATGATAATTGAAAGAGATAGGATGTTTTTATCATTTACTGATAAAAACTCTAATTTTTCTGAAATTATTAAGAATTTAGTAAGTCAACAAGAGTGCAATGTTTTGATACAACACGATAATTATTACAGTATTTCAGATCCTAAAAGATGGGGCTTGACAAAGAAGTATCTATTGGATAAAAAAATAATCTTAATTGATCGAGATGGGGTGATTAATAAGAAGGCAAAAAAAGGTTGTTATATTACTGAATGGAAGAATTTCGAGTGGATTGATGATACGATTGAGGCTATGAAAGAGCTTTCCAAATGTGGCTTCAGCTTTATTATAATTACCAATCAGGCTGGCATAGGAAGAAAATTAGTTACTCAGAATGAGGTTGATTATATACACGATAATATGCTAAAGTTTTTCACCCTGAGTAAAATTAAGATATTAGATATCTATACTTGTCCACATCATTGGGAGGATGATTGCGCTTGTCGTAAGCCAAAACCTGGCATGTTACTCAAGGCTTCCATGGATCACTCGTTTAGACTAGATAGGACAGTGTATATAGGGGATGATTTTAGAGATGCTGAAGCTGCTCAAAATGCAGGCTCTACAGGTATTATTATTGGGAAGAGTGTGAAAGAATTAACTATGCCAGAGGGTGTTTATTATTATCCTACATTACTTCAATCTGTTGATTTTTTGAAAGCAAGGCTGTCGTGATTATTTCTAAAACACCATTTAGAATTAGTTTTGTTGGGGGAGGAACGGATCTCTCAGTATTTTATAAAAAAGAGCCGGGTAGGGTTATTAGTACATCAATTAATAGGTATATGTATGTTTTGGTTAAAAGACAGACATGCATTGTTGAGTATAAATACCGTATTAATTGGAGCTCTCCTGAGTTTTGCAATTCAATTGATGAAATCCAGCATCCAATTGTAAGAGAATCTCTTAAGATGTTAAATATTAACTTTCCTATTGAAATTTCAACTTTTTCTGATATTCCTGCTCAAACAGGGCTGGGTTCTTCTAGCGCTTTTGCAGTTGGATTGTTGAATGCATTGTGCAAGCTTATTGGTAAAAAAGTTGATAAGCATAGCTTAGCAGAGATGGCATATAAGGTGGAAGTTGGTATGGTAGGTAGATCTATGGGGAGTCAGGACCATTTCTCCTGTTCATATGGCGGCATGAATGTCATCGATTTTCATTCAGATGGAAGAGTTGATGTAACTCCAGCATCTTGCACGAAAAATGAAAGAGAGATCTTAGAAACGAAAATTATTTTGTTTTATACCAATATTAAAAGAAATGCCAGCAAGATCTTAAAAGTCCAAGAATCTGAGACCTTGAAAAAATTTAATACTTTAAAAAAAATGAAAGAGTTAGTTAGACCATTGGAGGAGTCCATACCGATTGGCGATGATCGATTTGGCCGTATATTGCATGAAAATTGGATGTTAAAAAAAGAGGTTTCAAAGCTTATATCATCTGATCAAATTGATTCATATTATAAGTTAGCGATAGATTCTGGAGCTATAGGTGGTAAGCTACTAGGCGCTGGATTAGGGGGGTTTCTCATGTTTTTTGTGAATGCAAAAGACAAACAGTCAGTGATAGAAGCTATGGATGGTTTATATTGTTTAGATATAGAGTTTGAGGAAAATGGAACCAGAATTGTTTACAATGAAGCGGATTTATTGTAAATTTAGATCTTTTTTACCACAAGGAATGGAAGCTTGAGCGAAAAGCTAAAAATTAGTATTATTACCGTAACATTCAATGCGGAACAATATATTGAGAGAGCAATTAAAAGTGTCCTTTTACAAGATTATGCAAATATTGAATATGTAATAATTGATGGATTATCGACAGATGGAACAGTGAGCATTCTTGAAAAATATAATACTGACATAGATTACTGGGTTAGTGAATTAGATAATGGAATATATGACGCTATGAATAAGGCAATTAGCGTAATAAGTGGAGAATTTTATATAATTATGGGGGCGGATGATATTTTATTTCCTGGCGTGATTTCTGAAATTGTAAATAATTACCTAATTAGCAACCAGGTTGATTATTTAATTACCTCCACATGGATGGGAGACATGAGGTTGAGGCAGGGTATGCGACCTAATTCAGGCTGGAAGGGTGCTCATGCAATGGTGAATGCGCACAGTTTAGGAATGGTTGTGCGTGCAGATGTACATAAAAAAATTGGAATGTATTCTACCAATTATGAAATTTCTGCTGATGCATTATTCATTAAAAGATTATTTAATTCCGATGCTATCGGTGCTTCAGCTGACGTTATTACAGGTAGATTTTCTATAAAGGGGGTGTCCAATACAAACTTAGCAAAAGGCCTATGTGAAAATTTTTTAATTCAACTAAAAACCGAATCAAATAAGAAATTTCAAGTTGTTTTGTTTATTTTGAGGTTGGTTAAAAATTTATTTAAACTTTAGAAGGAAAAACGTGCAAGATAAAAATAATTTAATTGACAAGATACCTCTCATGGAGAAGGTGGTAGTTGAGCTGGGTTGTGGAAAGAATAAGGGAAAAGATCATTTTATAGGTATCGATATATTGGATTATCCTTGCGTAGATATTGTTGGAGATGTGTTTGAAGTTTTAAAAAAGCTTCCTGACAAAAGTATTGATAAAATTTATACATCACATTTTGTTGAGCATATATCTAATTTATCACTATTGATCGCAGAACTCTCTAGGGTTGTTAAGGTTGGAGGGGAGGTTGAGATTATAGTTCCACATTTTTCTAATCCTCATTTTTATTCAGATTATACACATAAAGCGTTTTTTGGTTTGTACACTATGTCATATCTAGCAAATGATTTAATTTTTAAGAGAAAGGTTCCAGATTATCAAAAAAGTAAGATGTTCAATCTTGAGTCTGTTAACATTGTTTTTAAGTCAAGCAGGCCTTTTTATGGTAGACATGCATTTAAAAAAATATTAGGATTTATTTTTAATCTAACCACTTATTTAAAGGAATTTTATGAAGAAAATCTTTGTTATATTTTTCCATGTTATGAAATAAAGTATGTGCTTCGAAAGAGGTAATTTATGAAAGTTTTAATTTTGTGTCGATACCATAGGGATGGATCTAGCAGCAGGGTTAGATTTATGCAGTATATTCCTTATCTTGAATCGGAAGGGGTGGATATTACCGTCTCCCCTCTGCTTTACAAAGATTATATTAAGACTATTTATTCAGGAAGAAGGCCCTCTTTAATCCGTATAGCCTTCTCATATCTTTCGAGAATGTTAGTATTAACCAATATTAGAAAATATGATATTTTATGGATTGAAAAGGAATTATTTCCAAAGATCCCTGCCTGGTTTGAAAGATTTATTTTACTAGCGAAAAAAAAATATATTGTAGATTATGATGACGCCACCTTTCTTAATTATAGAAAAAGCTTTATTCCTAATAAAATTGCTAAAATTATGGGCATGTCATCATGTGTAGTTTGTGGAAATGAATTTTTATTAGATTATGCTAGGAATGCGGGCGCTAAAAAAGTAAAATTATTGCCGACAATAGTCAATTTAGATCATTATACAATAAAGAAAAAAAATAGCAAAAACGTTATTATTATTGGATGGATTGGTGCGCCATATACAGTGCATTATTTATTGCCTATATTAGATATATTGGTGACAATGTCTGAAAGTGTACCACTAGTGCTTCATGTGGTCGGGGCTACAATAGAACATCCAAATGTAAATATAAAATGCATCCCCTGGTGTGAAAAAAATGAATCTACGTTAATACAGGAATTTGATATTGGAATTATGCCTCTGTCAGATTCTCCCTGGGAAGAGGGGAAGTGCGCTTATAAGTTGATACAGTATATGGCATGCGGACTTCCAGTTATTGGCTCCAATATAGGGGCTAATAAAGAGGTTATTGCTCACGGTGAAAATGGATTTCTAGCTAAAACCTCAGATGACTGGTTAAAATATCTGAATATTTTAGTGGATAATCTTGAAAGAAGAGAGCTTATGGGTGCGGCTGGCAGGAGTGTTGTAGAAAATAAATACTGTACTAAGGTTTTGGCTCCAGTGCTAAAGGAAGTTTTAACAAATAAAGGGTGTGAATTATGAAAGCTGTAATTTTGGCAGGCGGCCTAGGAACTCGTTTAAGTGAGGAGACAAATATTAAGCCAAAGCCTATGGTGGAAATTGGCGGAAAGCCTATTTTATGGCATATCATGAAAATGTATTCTTCGCACGGTATTAATGATTTTGTAATATGTTGTGGTTATAAAGGTTACATCATTAAGGAGTATTTTGCTAATTATTTTCTGCATCAATCTGATGTTACCTTTAATATGACAACAAACTCCATGGAGGTGCATCAAGAGCGTGCAGAGCCATGGATTATTACTTTGGTTGATACAGGTGATAACTCTATGACTGGAGGTAGATTGGGCAGGGTTGCAAGGTATATAAAAAATGAAGAGGCCTTTTGTTTTACTTATGGCGATGGCGTGTCAGATGTTAATATTTCAGAGTTGGTAGAATTTCATAAGAAACACGGTAAAGACGCAACTCTAACTTCTGTTTATCCGCCAGGTAGATTTGGTGCATTAGATATACGGGATAATCAAATAAAGCAGTTTACAGAAAAGCCCAAAGGTGACGGTGCCTTAATTAACGGTGGTTTTTTTGTTCTTTCTCCTAAGGTGCTAGAGCGTATTTTTGATGACAGTTGCACTTGGGAGCAAGAGCCATTAAAAGGTCTAGCTAAAGATGGGCATCTAATGGCATTTACACACGAAGGGTTTTGGCAGCCTATGGACACATTGAGAGATAAGGTGTATCTTCAGGAGCTGTGGAATGAAGGTAACGCTCCATGGAAAACTTGGTAATTTAAATGATTGGGAAAGAATTTTGGCAAGGAAAGCGGGTTTTTTTAACAGGGCACACAGGTTTTAAAGGTAGCTGGCTATCTTTATGGCTGGTTTCATTAGGCGCTAAAGTTAAAGGTTATGCACTTAATCCACCAACATCACCCTCTTTATTTATTGAGGCGAAAATTGACTCAATCATTGATTCGAAAATTGGTGATATTAGAGATCAAGATAAACTCTATAAGAGTATGCTTGAGTTTAATCCAGATATCTTAATACATATGGCGGCACAACCCTTGGTAAGGTATTCTTACGATGCACCTATTGAAACTTATGAAGTAAATGTTGTTGGCACTGCCAAGGTGTTAGAGGTAGCGAGGAGCTGCCCTAATCTTAAGGCAGTTGTAAATATTACTACAGATAAGTGTTATGAAAATGATGATCGCTCTGTTGGTTATAAGGAGTCCGATCCTATGGGTGGGCATGACCCTTATAGCTCCAGTAAGGGTTGTGCTGAATTGGTTGCTTCATCTTATAGGCGTTCTTTTTTGCAAAAGCAAGGTATTGGCCTAGCTTCAGTAAGAGCGGGCAATGTGATCGGCGGCGGAGACTGGGCGGATGATAGGTTAATTCCAGATATTTTAAAATTCTTTGAAATTAGTGAACCTGTAATTATTCGCAATCCTAAAGCTACACGCCCTTGGCAGCATGTATTAGAACCTTTATCAGGGTATCTAATCTTGGCTGAAAAACTCTATAAAAATCAAGATAAGTATTCAGAAGACTGGAATTTTGGGCCCAATGAAAAAGATGTTAAGCCAGTAGATTGGATCTTAGACAAAATGATTAAAAAATGGCCTGGTTCTAGTTGGAGGCTTGATGTCAGTCCTAACTCCCATGAGGCAAATTTTTTGAAGTTAGATATTACAAAGGCTGAGTCAAAACTTGGTTGGAAGCCCGTATGGGAATTAAGTCATACATTAGATAAAATTATTAGTTGGCATAAAGCTTGGCTTAATGCAGAAGATGTGCAGGCTGTATGCTTAACAGAAATTGAAGAATATATGAAAGATATGAATAATGAAAACCGCTGAAGAATTAAGATTAGAAATCGCAGGACTTGTTCAAGAATTTGCAGATTTAAAATATACAGAAAAAACGTTTAAACCGGGTAGAAGTGTTGTGCCACCATCAGGTAAAGTGATGGGTGCAACAGAGCTTAAGTATATGGTTGATGCATCGTTAGATGGATGGCTAACTACTGGTCGTTTTAATAGAAAATTTGAAAAAAAATTGTCTGATTTTATCGGTATCAAGTATCTAATTACGGTGAATTCTGGCTCATCCGCCAATCTGGTTGCATTTACCACTCTAACCTCTCCAAAATTAGGCGATAGAGCAATTAAAAAAGGTGATGAAGTGATCGGTGTTGCTGCAGGGTTTCCTACGACGGTTAATCCAATTGTTCAGTTTGGCGCTATTCCTGTATTTGTTGATATTGATTTGGGGACGCATAATATCGATGTCAATTTAATTGAAGCAGCAATTACGCCAAAAACCAAAGCAATCATGCTTGCACATACTTTAGGTAATCCGTACAATTTAGAAAAAGTTAAAGCATTATGCGATAAATACAAACTTTGGTTAGTTGAAGATTGTTGCGATGCTTTGGGTGCAGAATATAGTGGTCAGCATGTCGGTACGTTTGGCGATATAGCTACTTGTAGTTTTTACCCGGCACACCATATTACTATGGGTGAAGGTGGCGCTGTATTTACCAATAGTTCCGAATTAATAACGATTGCTGAGTCATTTAGAGATTGGGGTAGAGATTGTTACTGCGATCCAGGCTGTGACAACACCTGCGAAAAACGATTTGAACAGCAATTTGGTGGCCTGCCAAAAGGGTACGATCACAAATATACTTATTCACACCTTGGTTACAACCTTAAAATTAGTGATATGCAAGCCGCTTGTGGATTGGCGCAATTGGAACGTTTGCCAGAATTTATCAAAAAGCGCAACGAAAACTTTGCCTATCTTAAAAGCAAATTAGGCGGCTTAACTGAGTTTATTGATTTGCCAAAAGCCACTAAAAATTCAGAACCTTCATGGTTTGGCTTTCCCGTTACTTTAAAAGAAGGTGTTGATAGGGTTGAGCTTACTCAATATTTAGATGGTTATAAAATCGGAACACGATTGTTGTTTGCGGGAAACTTAACTAAACAGCCTTATTTTAAAAATATTGAATATAGAATTATAGGTAATTTAACTAATACCGATATAATTATGAATAAAACCTTTTGGCTTGGTGTTTATCCAGGGATTGGAGAGGAGCAACTGGACTATATATGCAAAGTGTTAACAGAGTTTTTCTCAAGCAAAAGGCCTTATTTCTAAAATTTAAAGCGTAAGTATGAAAATTTTAATTACCGGAGCAACTGGATTTTTTGGAAGCGCTCTAGCTAGCCAGCTTCAAAATTTTGAGTGTGAGTTTTTTTTATTAACAAGGTCTAAGTCGAACCTGGAAAGAATTAAGAAATTTAATTTAGAGCGACAAGTTGTGTGTTGTAACACAGATGATGAAGTAAAAGATTTTATTAAAAAAATACAACCTGATGTTGTCATTCACAATGCATGCTCATATGGACATTTAGAAGGGGGAGTTACCGAACTTGTGGGTGTTAATATCAAGCTTGGAATTTTAATCATTCAGACTCTGATAAGTATAGCCAAACCTGTAACCTTTATTAATACTGCTACTGTTTTATCAAGCAATGTTAGCTTGTACGCACTTAGTAAGAATCAGTTTTCACAATGGGGGCTGGAGTTGTCCAGGCGTTCCGCTAAAATTCTACAGTTTATTAACGTTAAACTTCAGCATATGTATGGACCTGGCGATAGTTTGTCAAAATTCTCTACTTATGTGCTATATGCATGTTATCAAAATGAACCCACTCTTGAATTAACCCTGGGAAAACAGAAGAGAGATTTTATTTATGTTGATGATGTGGTGTCTGCATATTTAATTTTAATAACCAAGAGGGGTGAATTTAGTTTTTTTGAAGATGTTGATATAGGGTCTGGAGTTTCACCCAGCATAGAATTTTTTGTTAAAACTGTTCATAAATTAACAAATTCTAAAACCAGCTTAATGTTTGGCGCTGTGAAATATAGGGATAATGAACCTATGTTTTGTCAAGCCAACCTTGATAAAATGAGAGGGCTTGGCTGGCATCCTAAATTTCATTTAAAGCAAGGAATTTTAAAAACAATAGAGCTGGAATTTAAATATGTATAACACCCCAATAAATTAAGACAACAATCTAAAATTTCTTATTTCGAACGAGTTAAAATGGAGCCCTCTAAAGCAGTTAAAGAGTACAAGGAGGAGCTTATTAAATCACAAGAGCAGAACGAGCGCTTAACAGCGCTGGTAGGTAAAGTAACCGTAGAGAAGGAATGGTTAGCAAAAAAGCTA
>Ga0233440_1002071_pt1 | contig 17208 bp, 15 predicted proteins | sample SI_123_September_5_FD_182791 | JGI IMG/M metagenome (GOLD analysis project Ga0233440, IMG submission 182791) | Seawater microbial communities from Saanich Inlet, British Columbia, Canada - SI_123_September2016_120_MG | ecosystem: Environmental > Aquatic > Marine > Inlet | place: Canada: British... | reverse complement strand
TTTCTAACACTGGAGCAATTGCTTTAGCTGCCAACCTAATATATGACAAATCAGGCTCATGGCTTCCTTTAAAAGGCGTTGGCACAGCTATCATAAACACATCTGCCTTTTCTGGATTTATAACTGCCTTTAAATTATTTTTTTGCACAGCCTCACGCACTAAATCATCCAAACCAGGCTCTATAATATGAATTTTTCCCTGATTGATTGTATCGACAACATATTGACTCACATCAACCCCAACCACCTTTATGTCTTTTGAGGCTAACACTGCTGCAGTTGGCAAGCCGATATACCCCAAACCTATTATTGATACAATCATGACACCTTCCTGCTAACCAAGATGTCACAAATAGTATGACTAGCATTCCCGTCACCATACGGATTATGCGCTCTGGACATTTTCGTATAGAGTTCTTTATTTTCTAATAATTGGTTAACCATTGTTACAATTTCCTTTTTATTTGTACCCACTAATTTTACCGTACCAGCCTCTACAGCCTCTGGACGCTCTGTCGTATCCCTCATCACCAGAACAGGCTTGCCCAAACTAGGCGCCTCCTCCTGTATGCCGCCACTATCTGTCAAAATCAAATACGATAAATCCATTAATTTAATAAACGTCAAATATTCCATTGGCTCAACAAGGTGTACATTATCTATATTAGATAAAACCCTATTAACAGGCTCTCGTACATTAGGATTTAAATGCACTGGATATATAATTTTAATATCTGGATTTTTACTTGCAATATCGTACAATGCATGACAAATTTCTTCAAAGCCTTGTCCAAAGTTTTCACGCCTATGTCCTGTTACTAAAACTATACGGGGAATATCGCTCTTTGCTTGCTTTAAAAATGGAGCACCTTCTAAAACGCTGTCTGAAAAATTAACAGCTCTTGCTTTTTCTACCATGGAGAGTAATGCATCAATAACTGTATTTCCTGTTACGAAAATTTGACTGTCTGGCACCCTTTCATCAAGTAAATTTTGGCGAGCAATTTTGGTCGGCGCAAAATGTAGCTCAGTAATTTTTGATGTAAGTTGGCGATTAAATTCCTCTGGAAAAGGTGAATTAATATCATAAGTACGCAAACCGGCCTCTACATGCCCTACCGGTATTCGCAAATAAAAAGCAGCCATAGACACCGCCATAGAAGTTGTTGTGTCGCCATGCACCAAAACAATATCTGGATTTACAGACTGTAGAATTTCTTTTATTCCCAATAATACTTTACTAGTGACATCAAAAAGATCTTGTCCTGGCTTCATAATGTCAAGATCATAATCAGGAGTAATATCAAACAATTCTAGAACTTGGTCTAGCATCTGCCTATGTTGTGCCGTTACACACACCTTTACGTCAACTTTATTACGTAGTGCATGCACCACTGGTGCCATTTTAATTGCTTCTGGGCGAGTCCCAAATACTGCTAATATTTTTATCATGATATTTTTTATTTAAAAGGCAAGCTGCCATTATAGTTATATACAAGCTGTTTATTATCAATTGATAAGCCAAATTCTAGGTGATATTTTGACATCAGAAATAACTAAGAAATCTTGAATACCTCTACCAGCTTGAACTGAACCTTCTTTCCTTTAAATTCATAAAAACGTGCAAAATCAAGAATAAAAAGCTCTAGCTCGCAACGTCTCTGCGACTGAATTTCAAAACCTTTGCTATCCACCCCAGTCAAATAGAGGTCTTCACCACAGGATACCTCATTCCAGAAATTATAAACCTACTGCCTCTCATTAGAGTTATTCACTGATTGCTTGTTGAAATTTTTCATAGCGATCTTATGGTATTTAATTAAAGGTTAAAGGTCATTATAATACTTAAATTTAACTAATCAATGTAATGTCGACACCAAATTTCAATACATAGTAATGAGAACAATGTGTAGCTCGCATCTATTTTATTATTATTATCCAAAATAAGCTGTTGAACCGCTTTTGATGAAAACAATCCTCGCTTATTTAAACTGTCTGGAGATAAAACATCCCTTAATAATTCTTGTAAATCATGCTTTATCCATGTTCTCAATGGTGCACCAAAACCTGTTTTAGGACGATATATCACTTCTTTAGGTAGGTAAGGCTCCATTGCCTTTTTTAATACCCACTTTCCAACACTGCCTTTTTGCTTAAATTTGTCAGGTATGCGTGCTGCAAAATTTACTAAATCTAAATCAAGAAAAGGAACTCTAGTTTCTACGCCAGCAGCCATAGACATTTTATCAGTATAGTTCAGATTATGATCCGTAAGAAAGAAGCGTTGCTCTAAAGCAAGCATTTGATCTAGTGAAGAGGCACTCGTGAGAATTGGCTCTAAAAAATCTTGCATTACTTGGTTTGAATTACTACCTGCTAATTGTTGACGAAATTCAGGGGAATACAGTGATTGCAAAAGGGAATCATCTGACCAACGAAAATAATTAATCAGCCTATCTCTGCTATTGAGTCCAGCACCGTTAAACATTTTTACTATACGGCGGTTGATAGAATTATCTGTGTTTAAATTTTTAGTAATACCTTTAAGCCCTGTACGTACACTTTTTGGCAGCCAACCCCAATAACGCTCCAATTGAAGCGCGTAATGACGCCTGTACCCTGTAAACAAATCATCTCCTCCAGCACCAGAAAGTAACACTTTAATACCTTGCTCTCTGGCTAATTGACTAATATACAAAACATTGAGTGCAGCTGGATCAGCCAAAGGCTCATCAAGCTGCACAATCATAGATTCAAGATCACTTGCCATTCTATGCGACTCTATTGACACCACATCTAATGAAACATTTAGATGTTTTGCTACTCGTTTTGCATAAGGCAGATCAGCAACAAACCCTTTATCTTGTTTGCCTTTGGTTTCAATTGAAAAACACCTAATATCTGGATTCACTTCTTTTGCAAAAGCCACAACTGCACTTGAATCCAAGCCACCAGAAAGAAACGCCCCTAAGGGTACATCAGCTACCATTTGTCGATGTACCGCTTGTCTTAAATACTTGGTAACACCAGATATAGATCGACCCTTATCAAGATTCTTATTAGTATTATTCAATATTGGCAATTTATACCATAGCCATTTATCCGTAATGCAGCCATTTTTTACAATGATCGCTTCACCTGGTAATAGCTTTTTCACAGACTTTAGTGGCGTGCCATCACCCGGACACCATAAAAAAGAAAGGTAACGATTAATAGATTCAACATCTAGCTCTTTATTATTTGGTATTAATTTTAATAAGGCTTTGATTTCACTTGCAAAAGCGAATACATTATCTTCAGTGGAATAGTATAGTGGCTTAACACCCAAAGCATCACGAGCCAAAAAAAGTAATTCTGAATTGATATCCAAAATAGCAAAAGTAAAAATACCATTGAGTTTTGATAACATTTTCTTACCTTCTGAAAGATACAATTTTAACAATACTTCTGTATCTGATTTTCCCTGAAAGACAAAACCCTTTCTTTTTAGATCAGAACGCAATTCTTTATAATTATATATTTCGCCATTAAATACAAGGACAAGCTTACCGTCATCACTAAACATTGGCTGATGACCAAAAGAGGACGTGTCAAGAATAGATAGTCTTCTATGTCCAAGACCAATATTTAATGTGCGATTTATATAAATTCCATCATCGTCGGGACCTCTATGCGAAATCAATGAGTTAGCGGAATTCAAGCTATTCAAATCTCCGCCAAATACGCCAACTATTCCGCACATATTTTAGATTTATTTTTCATAGCAGGATAAACACCTATATTTAAAGGAAATAATAATATATAAACTGCAATAACATGAAGAGTTATAGCAGTAGATGATAATAATAATGGATTTCCAGCCCCTATTATCAGATAAGCCATCAGTCCAAAACAAAAAATAGGAAGAAATAAGATGCTTTCGATGCAAAATACGATAAACAATAAGAACTTATTCAATACACTAGCAGCTATACAGGTATCAATAAAATGTAATGAACCAACGACATTTTCCTGAAGCTCCATTGCCACATCAACATGCTCATCACCCGGAACGGTGCTTGATACTAAATGGTAGGCAATAGAAGCACCCTGAAGCACTCTGCTTAATACACTTTGATCATGGAAATTTCCCACATTCCAATCCACTTTACCAACAAACTCATCTGGACAAATATTACGATCTAATACGCTAACCTCATGACCTTTCATGAGGAGGTTACGAATAAGTGATTTCCCTAAAAACCCTGCACCGATAACAGCTAAACGCTGCCTGTTTGATGACATCACTTTACCCCCCTTAATCCCAGTAATTTTTTGTAAGACTCAACACACTCATGGATGTTATAGACACTTCTAGCACGTATAGAGGCTTGTTTCGATAAATCTTCTACAAGGTCATTATCCTCGAGAAGTACTTTCATTGCGTTAGCCAACTCTATTGGTGCATTTGGAGAAACCACGATGCCAGCTTTACCATGATTAAGAATATCTGGAACCCCGCCAACAGATGTTCCGACACAAGCAAGTCCCATTGTTATAGCCTCCAACAAGGCAACAGGGAAGCCTTCAAAATGTGAAGGGAATACAAATATGGATGCTTTGTTAAATTCATTGATCAAACTTTGGCGGTTAGAAAGAGAACCTAAAAACTTAACCTGAGTAGAAATATTTCTGTCTGCTGCTACACCATTCCAATAACTTTCTTTACCAAATAGTGGACCAACTAAACGAAGCCTAACTTCAGGATGAGCATTACGTAAGATAGCCATAGCATCTAACAAATCTACTATACCTTTATCCTGAATAATCCAACCAACATATAGAATTGTAACATTCTTTGTGGATGAGCTTGGCAGCTGAGTATAATCAAAAAACTCTTTCGCAACAGTTGCACCAATAACCTTAATCCTACACAAGGGGAATTTTGCTCTATAAAATTGCCTCCAGTATTCAGATTGAGCGCCTAATTCAACATTTTTATTACTTAAGATAAACTTCGATACCTTTTTCAAAATCAGTGGGCACTTATCCCAAAATCTTGGAAAATTACCATCTACCATTACAACAGAAGGCTTCCGGCCTCTAAGAATAACTAATAGTACCCACAAATTTTTCTCAAAAAATGAACTGCTTGCACTAGAAAAAAAAAGAATTCGTCCACCTTTCTTTATACGACCAGCAGCCTTAATTAATTTAATTCCATTATGAAGTGGACGTGTAACAACAGCTAAAAAATCGCTTCCCTTTTCAATTGGAGATGCAAAAACAACATTGTCTTTATTTCCAAGACTTTGATGGAGCATTGCAACTATTGAAGCAACTCCCCCAACAGGTGGCGGAAGAGGAGCAAAAATTAATGCATCAGCTTTTTCTAACATTTATATTTTTTATTGTTATTTGAAACGATTGAATATCCTAATCTTGACACCCTATTCTTTTCAGGTTTAGGTTTAAAAGTGCGATGTAATAGAATCTCTTTAGAGTATGTCACAAACATAACAATACAAATCGGTGATAAAATGAAGTTATTATGCAGTAAAGTAAACATTATAAATACTATATACAATCGCGCATGTTTAAATAAAACAAATAAGTATAGCAAGGCAATAAAAAAACCACTTTGAGTGAAAAAAGCAAATAATCCAATCTCATTAGTCCCATCATGACCATCAAAAAGTACCTTTGCTCCTTCTGGGGCACCAGAATATACCGATGGCAAAGGACTTAGAAGAAACTTATAATATGCTGGGTCTATGAGTTGATAAAGAATAATAATAGCCGAATTATACTTTTTCTCAACCCCATTATTATCAATAAGGTAATTAATCAAAACATCAGCATAACTTACGAAAGTAAACACGCCTAATATAATTAGCAAAATAAATATTCCGCTATGCTTACTCAAATATCTTGCTAGTAAGTTGGTATATAGTAAGTGGGCAATATATGATACAAATATAAACTTGCTCGCAGTGATGTACAAAATCCAAACCCCAAAACCATATAAACGTCTACACTGTCCGTAGTAAATCAGTGCAATAGCTATGAAAAAAGCATTAAAATGCGCATTCAGAAATATCCCACCAAAACGAGACATATTAAATTCTTTATTGAAGGATAGAGAAATAAAAGATTCTAAATTCCCAGGAAAAAACTTATTTATAATTAATAAAATAATACTCACAGTTACAGTTGGCAATATCAATTTAGAATTAAATTTAATCTTGCTGAAATAAAGAAGAATTAATACTGCAAGGCCAATTTGTTTTGCATTGACAACAGAAACAGAAAGTTCCGTAGTGGCAAATGAGGCTATAGTAATAACAGTAGAAACATACAGCAACAAAATTTGCCATCGATTAAATTTAACAGTAGTACATGCAACGAAGAGAAAAATAAATAATATAAGCTCTACGGGGATCTGTAGTACTTTCAACGATGGTATTGTGGCTGAAAAAAACATCTGCAATATAGCAAGTGCAACTATACTCTCATTCATTAGCTTTTTTGCAGAAAAACCCAAAACTTGTTTCACGTTAATGTCTCTTAAATCCACAGCCACTTAATGACTAGCACTATATTTTAGACTTTAAAAAAACACTAATAAACATATAAATAGATTTACATTTAATACTAAGGCTCGCATAAGCCATACAAAACAATAACTCTTGTCTTATTTCAGAATAATTACATTCAAGAAAAGCATGGCGCGCTTTTGTATATTTTAATAATGACTCAACTTTGTTTTTTTGCCTACAGTTAAGTAACGGAATAAATGAAGTAATTGCATATTTCATTGCTACTGACATGTCTTTTCTTGAAATACCAGAACGGTGAAACAAATAATATCCAAGCGTCTTTGGCACATAATAAAAGGCATCTGTTATTTGTGCTAAGCGCAACCACGTGTTGTAATCCTCACATCCAATCATATCATTACTTTCATCAATACCATTGATTTTTTCTAACAAGCTTTTACGTACAATTACAGATGAATTTGAAATTATGTTCCCTCCCACCAGCAAGTCAATTAATATTGGTTTGTTTAACTGTCGACTCTTTTTAATTCTCATTTGAAAAAAAGAAGAGCTTTCTCTAATCAGTTTTAAATCATGATAAAAAAAATCAACTTTATCATTTTGATTTTTTAAACACTCGTAAAGCTTATCGGAAATCCACCAATCATCTGAATCCAAAAAGGCTATCCATACACCTTTAGCCGCAACTATTCCTGCATTTCTTGAGGCAGCAATAACTCCATTATTATTTATTTTGAGTAGAGAGATGCGTGGGTCAGTGAAACTCTGCACAATCTCATCTGTATTATCTGTCGAGTGATTATCTATTACGATAGCTTCCCAATTTGTATAAGTCTGATCCAAGACTGATTGCAAAGCGCGACCTAAAAAATGGCCATGGTTATATGTTGGGATAACTACAGAGACAAGTGGTGTTTTCAAGACATTCACAGCCTCTCATCCATAGCTCGATTAAACGATTCAGAACAAAAAACCAATAAATTATCGATTTCAATATTGTTTTTAACCTCCACTACTGCACCCATTTTTTTCCGACGTTCCTGAGAGGACTCTAACTCTTCTTGATTTTCATCTGCACGTGATTCTTGATAACTTAATTCTGGTTCAAAACCAAAAATCACTTTACATCGATTCTGAATCAACTGCGCCATTTTACGCACTGATTGTGAACGACCTGAACCAACATTAAAGATACGATCTATTGAAGAAGCAATATCACAAGAGGAAAAAGATTCAATAACACAACATACTTCTGCCATAGAGACAAAATCCCTGTGCTGTAAGCCACTAGATTTCAAAATCATTTTTTTTGTTTTTACTGCCTGTAGACATAAATCATTTGCTAGTAACATCCAACAATTCACATCCTTGTGTACAGGTGCTCCATAAGCATTAGATAACCTAAGTACAATACCTTCAAGTTCTCCTCGCTGACTAGCACTCAATACTGCATTTTCTCCTGCGAGATGAGATGTAGCATAGGGGTGTAAGTTGTTCGGGCAACAATCTTCGTTAATAATGCCTGTAAGAGGGCTCGAATATACATGAGCAGTAGATAAGTAGATAAAACGTTTTACTCCTGCTTGACTAGCAGACTCAACCAACCGAGTGGTCGCTAAACCATTAAATTCAAGTGCGGCAACTGGGTCTGCCACACAGTCTTGTGCATTCATCCCTGCCGCTTGAATAATAAGGTCGACATCACTACAAATATTTTTAAGTGCTACCCCATCATTCCAATCAGTCTTAACTACTTTTGCTTTAGGTAACCACTCAGGAGACTTTCTTTCATTACGTGAGCCTAGAATAACTTCATGTCCAGCCTGATGTAAATGCTGCGCCACCCTGCCGCCTACAAACCCAAACCCACCTGTTATTAATATGCGCATATAGAAAAACTATTTTGCCCAAGGAGCACCACTAGCCCACAATGATTCGAGTAGCTCATGATCGCGCTTAGTATCCATACAGTGCCAAAAACCATCGTGGCGATAAGCCATCAACTCTCCGGCTTTTGTTGCTTGTTCAAGAGGTTCGCGTTCTAACAAAGTGCTATCCCCTGCTATCAAGTCAAAAAACTCAGGCTCAATAACAAAAAATCCTCCATTAATCCAGCCATCATGTAATTGTGGCTTTTCTTGAAAACTAGCGACACGTTCACCATCCATTTCTAGTTCGCCAAAACGGGCAGCGGGACGAACAGCTGACACCGTGACCATCTTGCCATGGCTGCGGTGAAAGGCTAGCAATGCATCTAGATCAATATCGGCAACACCATCACCATATGTCAATAGGCAGGTTTCGTTACCAATAAATGACTGCATACGTTTAACACGACCACCGGTCATAGATTCATCACCTGTATTAACCAAAGTGACTTGCCAATCTACTGGGTCCATTTGATGTGGATTAACATCTCCCGAAGCTAGATCTACAGTAAAATCAGAATTTAATGCACGATAATTGAGAAAATATTCTTTAATCACTTCAGATTTGTAACCTAAAGCAACATAAAAATCCTTATGCCCAAAACGTGAATAGGTCTGCATAATGTGCCAAAGAATAGGCTTACCACCAATCTGCACCATCGGCTTGGGGACTACATCTGTGTATTCAGATAGGCGTGTACCAAAACCACCTGCTAGAAGAATTACTTTCATAAATATACCTTTGTTTTTATTAAAATTAAATCATTTCAGAACAGTTGCAACTCATCGATGCTTTATATCCCAATCATAGGGAATACTAGTATCAAATGCTGGACGTCTCTCCAGTTCGTCCGGACTATGTGGTATAGTCGCGCAATTAGCGACAATAGCAGTCTTAGTTCCAACACTTTTAAAGCCATTCCAGATAAGAGGCGGCACCGTCACTAACATATAGTTTTCAGGCGAAATAAAGAATTCCTGAATTTCACCATGTGTAGGGCTTTTAGGTCTATCATCATACAATACAAATTTAATCTCTCCATAAATCACTGCATAATTTAGAGTCATCACTTTGTGTAAGTGCCAAGCTTTCACAACTCCAGGATGAGTACAAGAAAAATAAATTTCTCCAAAGTTTGTAAAAACCTCATCATCTTCCCGCAACATGTGCATAACCTTGCCACGCTCATCAAAAATCTGACGCAAAGGCGTCAGCACTACTCCATCAATCATGCTTGCTCCTGAAAAAATTCATGTATTTGGCTTCGAGTAATAGCTTCTGCATCACCACCATTCATAACTGTCTTGTACCAAACTGCAGTAGCTTCTAGTGTTTTTTCAACATGCCAACGAGGATGCCAACCTAGTAATTGATGTGCTTTATCACAGTTTAATTGAAGTAATCGCGCTTCGTGTGGTTGAGTTTTAGACTCAACGACTTCGACACGCCCACGACCAAGATGGCTAACGATAACTTCAGCAACATCTTTTACAGTTCGTACTTCATTGGTAGCTGGACCAAAGTTCCAAGATCCGCCCCATTCTTTTGGCTCATCATACAAACGTGTGGCAAGTAATAAGTATCCCGAAAGTGGCTCCAAAACATGTTGCCAAGGTCGTGTTGCTCCTGGATTACGTAACTTGACTGACTCCCCTGCTTCAATAGCACGAATACAGTCTGGAATAATCCTATCCACAGCCCAATCGCCACCGCCAATTACATTACCAGCTCTCGTACTTGCAGCTCCTAATAACGGACGCTGATCAAAGAATGAACGGGTATAAGAAGAGAATGCTATTTCGGCAGCTGCTTTGGATGCACTATAAGGATCACGGCCACCTAATCGATCATTTTCTCTATAGCCCCAAATCCACTCGACATTCTCGTAACATTTATCAGAAGTTATATACACTAGAGAACGTACAGATTCACATTGACGTACCGCATCCAATAGATTTACTGAACCTATGACATTTGTTGAAAACGTGGCAGCAGGATCATCATAGGAAGGTCGAACTAATGCTTGTGCTGCAAGATGAAAAACATATTCAGGTTGAAACTCTATTAAAGTATTTGCAATGAGAGAAGTATCACGAATATCACCAATAACATGTTTAATTTTACCCTCAAGTTTAAGTAAATCAAAGTGGTTATCACTAGTCTCCGGTGCTAAACCAAAGCCCATGACTTCAGCACCAAGTTCATGTAACAAGAAAGCTAACCAAGAGCCTTTAAACCCAGTATGGCCAGTGATAAATATTTTTTTACCTGAAAAAGAATTAGTTAAGTTTTGTATCGACATAAATTTTAGACTCTTAGTAATAAGAAGAAAGTTTACCTTGTTTTAATATCTCGTTGATAAATTCAACAGGGTGTTCAATTAATTGATCGGCACTAAGTGATGAATCGATATTCTCTTTTATATGGCAATAAAAGGAGTCAATTCTTTGATCCATTAAAATTTCTGAATGGGGATCATCTGCATGAAGAATTTCACGTAGAGCATATTGTAAATCTCTATCATCGCTACCTTGGGCAACTGAAAGTTGCTCTATCAGCCATAGGTATAAGGTAGAATAATAAAGTGATGATATTTTCTCAATAATGTCGCTAGCACGTAAACCAATTGCTATATCCAGACGCTTATCATGAAAACCACTGGCAGCTCCTTGTAGAAAAGATTGCAACATTCTGGAAACTGGCTTTACCTTATCATCCCAGTTTGGATCTGCACTGAATACTGTAGAACCAGAACTAATCGTTCCGGGTTCATTTGAAAAGTCCAACGTTAACATTTTATGTTCTGTGGTAACTTCAATGAGCCGTTGTCGACAACTACCATTTCGGACTAGTTGGATAGCACATGGGATGTCACCTAGCATGAGTTTAATATCTAAATGTGCCCCACCTCTCGACAATTGTAACCTCTCATTTTTAATTGTTTCACAATTCGTTAAAGTGCCTAATATGGATATAACATGTGGCAACCAATCAGCAAAGATAGTCAAACCAGGATCATAGCTTTTTGCTTCACCATAACGACTCTCAGATTCTGGATCCATCCATTTTATCCGAATCGATTGAATATTTTTATTTTCAGCAATAAATTTTGAGAAATTTTCTATATATCTAGCAAAGAGAAAAACATGGGCTGGCGCAAAGTAAGTGTTCTGACTGTAAGCCAAATCTGCAAGACGTTGTGAAGCTGAAAAATTCAAAGTAATTGGTTTTTCAACTAAGACTGATGCGCCACAAGAAAGCGCCCATTCGATAGCTTTTTCATGATCCCGTGCAGCATTAACCACAATCACAGCATTTGATTTACCAGCAAGAAGTTGGGGGAAATCAGATGACACTTGAATATGCTGGTCAAACCCTTTTTCTAAAACCCATGCAGACATTGCCACAGCATTGTGGGGAGTATGTACCGATAGGTTAGTAGTTGGAGGAATAAGGTCACAAAGTATTTCGATAAATACACGAGACCAACGTCCTCCCCCAATTACAGCAATATTAGACGGGTATATAGCAAGTTTTTCGTGGCTATGAACCATTTCTATTTTATTACCTACTTATGATATTTGAAAAAATAAAATATGAATATCATATTTTTCTATCGTTCTGAAGAAAAATCATCTGAACTCAATATGTCAATAATTTCCCCTGTATATCCGTGTTCTGTTAAATAATTACGAATCTCAACCGGAATATGCCAAGCTAAATTTATCAATGGTAGAGTCTGATCAGGTAAAGAAAAAAGATCATCATCAGAACAAATAGGTATCCGTGTGCCAGGTAAATAGTGTCCAATTTTCAATGAACCTGGTTTTTCATATACAGCAGAAATCAAATTTTCATCTAAACCAAGAAGCTTTACTAAAATAGCAGCGCGCCCCGGAAATGCTTTAGCACGAAGTTTTCCATATTTTTTAAATTGTTCTTCCAGAAAAGCCTGCTTTACACCCAGCCAGCTATCAATATTTTTTTGTAATAGTGAGAAATCATCAAAAAAGCTACTTTCCCTTAGTTCAAGATTCTTAAGATCAACAGCCGCGTCCTGAGAACTATTTAATGAGTTCCCCATGAATACCCTAATATTGCCACCATAGCGAGATGGAAATTCAACGTCTGACAAACTGGTTTCCAATGTGTGTGCCATGTGCACAAACGAGTTATAACTATAGGTGCGAGGATGTTCATGATAGAAGGTATCAAACTGATTACCATCAAGCACAGACCCAAGATAATGATTTTCAATAACAATAGTCGTATTCTTGGCCATCAATATTTTAAGTGAACGTAGAACTTCTTGGAGATCTTCAATGTGCGCAAAAACATTTGTAAACGTAATAAAATCAGGTTTTCCATGCGAAGCAACAATTTTCTCAGCAACATCTTCAGAAAGGTAGTTATTGTAGGCAATATGACCTTTTTCCTTAGCATCGGTAAATGCCCCTGTCGGTTCAATTCCAATTGTGTTGACACCCTTTCGCTTAAAGAAATCTAATAAACTTCCATCGTTACATCCTATATCAAGTACTTTCTTACCTTTAAGACTACCGAAGCGTTCCTCGCAAGAATCAACCAGTCCCTCCATACCTTTAAGAACATCGGCCGTAAATCGTGAACGGTAATGGTAAGATGTTGGAAATAATTCCTCTTTAGGTACCTGAAAACGTTGATGAGCAGTCGTGCAGTTTTTACAGAATAAAATTTCTATCGGATATTCATTACAGTTTCGACTATCATCAACCTGAACAAGGTCATCACACATTGGATGAAGCCCCAAATCTAAAACAGAAACAAGGTCTTTATTCCCACAGACTTCACAAGAATTAATTTCATTAAATTTATTACTCATAATACGGATTACCTATTAATTGTTACGGTTAAGAAGGCGAGCAACAAACTTACGAAGCCGTCTTCCAATAAAATAAAAAATGGAAAGATAAACATTGGGGTACATACTATATTTAAGAACAAGTTTTAGCGGATTAATATAAGCGTAACCAGAGTTATCTTTATACAGAAACATATTTACAAAATCTGGTATGAAATTATTTAGCGCAAAATTTTTACAGTATACATATTTCCAAAATGGTAATCCATTCTTTTTATATTCTCCTAATGCTTCAACCAAACGTACACTATGAATAAAAGGATACATTGGCGACCATTCACGCGCGCCCGTTAAACAAACATTTAAAGGTTTAGAGTTGAAATATGCCTTTGAAGATGCAAATGCTTTAGCAAATATTTTCACATGTGGAAATGTATTATCAAAATGAGAAAATGTTCGATTATCCAGTATCGCCTGCTCATCAAGCACCTTTACATTCAGATCCCAATTTTTTTTTCGAAAAACAGATAAAAACATCCCCCCTAAAAAATCAAAAGAAACTTTTGGGTTAATTAAATCAAGAAAGTTCATTTCGCCTGCATTGGGCCAATCAGAAAATGGGATCATATCCTTGGGCAGATTTGAAGTATCAAAGGGTGCCGGGTAATTTTCAAGAAATTCGGTATGTAAATGAAAAGAATTGACATAAAAAAAATCAACACTCAGGTGATCATCAATTAAATTATAAAGATCTATAATTGCATTAGGCAGCAACAAATCATCATCTCCAATTAACCATATAAATTCTCCATCGGCCATCGAAACAACCTTAAGGAAATTTCGTGGAATACCTAAGTTACTTTTATTCTTGTGATACTTTATATCAAGAACTGACTGTGCTTGGCGAACAACATGCTCAGTTTCATCCGTAGAATGATTGTCTGAGATACAAATCTGAAATTTAATTTCGGATTGTGCATCACATAAAACAATCGAATTTAAACAGTTCGCTAAATGTGCTGAACGATTGAATGTAGGTATGCAAATCGAGAGCTTCATCTTTGTTTCCTACAAAGAACTACGCAGTTGCAAAAATACTCATATCGTTTGGGTAAAATAAAGTTGAGCAATAAAGAAATAAGATTAAGAGGAAATATCACTAAAAGTTGAGAAAACCTTCCTAAAACTTTACCACCAGGCAAAACATAATTAGAAAAATAATTAATGAAAACTTGGCACGCAGCCATAATATATGTGGTCGTCTTAATTATTTTGACACTTTCAAACTTATTTGCTTCTAAAATATGTTTAATTCCATGACTGGTATACCTAGCAAAATCATAAGGGATTTCGTGCTCTTCCCAGGCAAATGGAATACTTATCAACAGTTGTCCGTTTGGTTTTAACACTCTTCTAATTTCAGAAACCATCTCGTCTATATTGAAAACATGTTCAAATACTTCAAAGCTCACTACTGAATCAAAATAGTTATCTGGAAATGGAAGTGTTTTGTCATCAAAAAAATAATCCACTTTGCTTTCTTTATGGCAATGCCCTGAAATTTCAATATCAACACCAATATAACTTTTTGCATTTGTAAATAAGGATTCATATGGTTTCGAACCACATCCAAAATCCAATATATTACCTTGAATCTTAGAAGATTGGTTCTTGATACTCTTGTAGAGGCCATTACGAACAATATAGACTGGGCTTATAAAAATGGATAGTGCAGAGGTTAAAAAAAAGGCCTCTTTATATTTTTCTTTAATTTTTTTTAGCATCGTATAAAATCAACTCCAATAGTGGCTGGTCTTTTCTTATTTCCACAACCTAGATCTGTCCTAACTTTTTGATCATTACTCACCCCTTTATTAAAAAATTTCATGCAGCATTATAGCTCATTTTTCTTTATTAAAATAACTAACTAATGCAGACCTTATTTCATGGCGGCGTGCTTTGCTTGAGACAATAATTAATGTATAAGACAAGATTATTACTACGGATAAAAACACAAGAAATCTCACCAAACTAACAACATCCTTTTGAGGCTCAATAAAAACAACTTCAATTACATTCGGAAAATAAATGTACGTTATCACAACAAATATAATTATTGGTACCAATGTTTTCTTAAGTATTTTTGCAGGTGAAAAAATACTTAAAATTCCTTTTATTGCTATTAATGACGAAACTGCGGCCACAATGAATTTGGCAACTGCGATTGACGCCATACCTAAATTGTCTATTAATAAAAAAATAGAAAAAACGAAGACAATAGGTAAGATAATTGCCTGTGCATATATATATTTATATTTTAAACAGGTGATAAAATAATAAGTAGCAGGGCGATCAATTGCACCAAAAATAGTACTAAGAATCAAAATTTGAAAAATTATAATCGATTCAGTGTACTCATCGCCAACCCAAAAAACAATTAACTGCTCAGCACTTAAAACTAAAACTAAAACTAAAACCACATATAAAGGGATTGTGTACTCAGTAATCTTTGCCAGCATGCTGGCTATTTTATCAATCAATCCTTTCCCAGAAAAATGATTAAGTTGTTGAGAAAATGGTGAATACAGTATATTCCACAAATTTCTCATAAAATTTAAAAACGTAAATCCTATAGCGTATATTGCAACCTCTTGAACGCCGAACCATCGACCTATAATTAATAAATCTAACTCATAATAGACAATAAAGCTAAGCGTCGAAGCAAAAGAGCTGAGTGCTAGATTTTTACCTTTTTGATAGTGTTTATCTTTGAACCTTATAGACTTTAAAAGAAGATAGAAATCATACTTAATGACTCTTTTTATAACGATGATAGCGAGCAGAGATCCAAATATTGACAATAGCGTTATGAACAAATAATACTCAATTAAGAGGTAATTCCCATCTCTAAAAAAGAAATACACAGAAAATATTTTAATCAAATTAAAGGTGATATCTATTTTTAAAGAAATATAATCTTTCAGTCGTATTAGAAGAACAAACTGAACCAACCTTTGAAGAAAAACTTGGATAGGTAGCAGTAGGCCAATTATGAGAAATAATCCTCCTGCTATATCTGAATTTTCCTGACTAAGCCCTTTTAATACTACTCCAGGATCTCCCGATAAATAAACCATAAAGATGGAAAACGGCAAAAACAATAAAAACAATAAAAATAAACTAAACCCCGTAATTTCAACCTCCTCTACTTGGTTATCTTTAGCGTATTCTTCTCCAGCAAACTTCTGACCAGAGGATAAAAAACCTATATCAGCATAACTTAAATACAATGAAAAAGTGATGCAAAACACATAAATACCAAAAAGTTCTTGTTGTGTTGACAAATGAGGGATTACTATAACTAATGACAAAAATCCAGACACTACCGACAATACTCGCCATAAGTATATTTTTAAATAATCATTAACTGTAATTAATTCCATTTCTAATTTAGTTGTGAACAATTCTCAATTGTTGTGGGATTATGATCTATATGTTATCGTTATTTCTAGTCAAATATTAATTTAAGAAAATAGACTAACCTTAAGCAGATTAGAGCAATTCATTTAAGTCATGAATTACATCGGTATTAGTCAATCAGAATAGTCTACACCAATCGCCTCAGACTTTTTTCTGTTACTATAAAACTTATTTCATCAAAATTTTTTTAAGTTCTCGAATAGGATTCTCACTCTGCCGTGCATACCGACTACAAAACTGTTTTCTAGCATCTTGTATAATACTTTGCCCCCACCAACCATCAACATCGTTCCACACTTCGTTAACTTTTTTCGCAACTGATTCTGGTGTTAAGTGTACGATTCCAGCATCCACCAATAGCTGATATTGGGGCTTTGCGCTATCACGCAAGTGATCAAACCCATTCTGCCAAAAGGCAAG
>Ga0233440_1002066_pt1 | contig 17219 bp, 16 predicted proteins | sample SI_123_September_5_FD_182791 | JGI IMG/M metagenome (GOLD analysis project Ga0233440, IMG submission 182791) | Seawater microbial communities from Saanich Inlet, British Columbia, Canada - SI_123_September2016_120_MG | ecosystem: Environmental > Aquatic > Marine > Inlet | place: Canada: British... | reverse complement strand
TAAAAATAAAATGTTAAGAGAAATAGTGGTGCTAAATAGCGAACATTATGACCTACATATACCCAAAGAGTATTTAAATAGATCTATTGAAATTTTAGTGTTTCTAGTAGATCATGAAAATATCAACTACAATAATTGGAGTGAGGAAGAGATAGAAAATGTAGATAAGATCGGTTTAATCTCAAAAAGTTTTGAACAAGATGATGAGGATTACAGTAAATGGTAGGAAAAATATATTTTACAGATTTTAGCAGTTACAAAATACGACTTGTTCTTGTTATAAAACAATTGGGAGATGATTACATATGTTTACAATTAACATCTAAAAGTAAGAGTGACAGAATAACCATTGATAATGATAATCTATTAAGTGGGAAAATAAAGCTGAAATCATTTGTGGTAATACCAAAAAACTTTACTATACATCGTGATCTCTTATTTAAAAAAATTGCAACAGTTAATGACAAAAAAGTATCAGAAATATTCAATCATTTTTGCATTGAAATTGGGTGTGAATAAGATTTATGCTGGTAATGATACGCACAGATGCTTCTCAACAGATAGGATCAGGTCATGTTTTTCGTTGTCTTACCTTGGCAGAAACACTGCGTGAGTCGGGTGTAACCATAGAATTCATCACTAGAAACCATCTAGGTAATCTAAATAATCAGATAAGAAATAAAGGGATTAAGGTTAATCTACTACCTGATTCAATAGTAAAGTCTAAAATTACTTTGGAAGGATATGAGCAATGGTTAAACGTAACGCAAGAGGAAGATGCTGAAGAAACTATTCGATCTCTTGCAGGTAAAAAGATAGATTGGTTAATCATAGACCACTACGCACTAGACTATAAATGGGAAGATAAACTAAGGCCATACACCAAAAAAATAATGGTTATTGATGACTTAGCAAACCGCTCTCATGATTGTGATCTCTTGCTCGACCAAAACTACATTCATGATAAATATCGTTATAATCAATTAACTGCACCAGATACAATAAAATTATTGGGTCCAAAATATGCGCTATTAAGAAAAGACTTTGTTGGGAATTTAGAAAAGCAGCCTAATCATTATCATGAAATAAATAGGGTTTTTCTGTTTTTTGGGGGGGCAGATCCTGATGACTTGACAAGCACGGCACTACAGGTACTCTCACAACCAAAATTAAAACACTTATTGGTAGATGTGGTGATTGGCTCATCGAATCCTCATCAAGCTAAACTGCAGAACCAAATAAAAAAACACTCTAATGTAAAACTTCATATTCAAGTTGATAATATTGCAGAATTAATGACGAAGGCTGATATCGCCTTGGGTGCAGGTGGTTCAACAACTTGGGAGCGTATGGCTATAGGACTACCAAGCATTGTAGTAACGATTGCAGAAAATCAAATAGCCTTTACAAAAGCTCTCGATAAAGAAGGTTACTTGAAGTGGCTAGGTAATGCAGATCAGATAGATGAAAATACAATTTACAATGCATTGATAGATGCGATTGAAAATCCTCACCAACTACTAGAGCTGTCTCATAAAGGAAAACAGTTAGTCGATGGCAGAGGTGTACAGAGAGTTTCACAGTTGTTAACAGTTGGTCCAAAAGCAGAAACATTAACGATGCGAAGGGCAACAGAAAAAGATTCACAACTTTACTGGCACTGGGCAAATGACCCAGTCGTTCGAGAAAATGCGTTTAGTCAGCAAACCATAGGGTGGGAAGAGCACCAAAAATGGTTTGATCAACGGCTAAATGATGAAAATACAATGTTACTATTGATAGAGTCTGACTTTACTCCAATCGGGCAGGTGCGTTTTGATCGTGTTGGTTCGCACTTTACGATTGGTTACTCAATAGCCAAGCAGTTTCGTGGATTTGGGTGGGGGAAAAAAATGCTTTCAAAAGCGATAGATTATCTACGACAACAACAAGCATTCACAATAATTGGTGAAGTAAAAGATAACAACTCCGCATCTAAGAGAGTATTAGAAAATCTAGGTTTCACTGAACCCCCCCCCCCCCCCGAAAAAAGAGATGGAACAAGTTATTTTCAATTACAATTCTCTCTGACCGTACTACATGGATGACCCCGTGGATCTCTCAGCTATTAGCCGAATGGGCAATAGTCGGACATCAAATCAGCTGGGTGCATACGCCATCAGAAATACCAAAGGGAGATTTCTGTTTTATGTTAAGTTGTGGGGAGATTGTGAAGCCGACTATTTTGAGAAGAAATAGCCATAATTTAGTTGTGCATGCAAGTAAATTACCAAAAGGTAAAGGATGGTCTCCACTGAGTTGGCAGGTATTAGAGGGGGCTAAAGAGATTCCTGTTACGCTATTTGAAGCAGCAGAAAATGTGGATAGCGGTCTCATCTATCTGCAAAATAAAATAGAGCTTTCTGGTGACGAGCTGGTTGATGAGTTAAGAGAAAAGCAGGCAACAGTTACCAATGATTTGTGTGAAAAATTTATTGATCGATACCCCAAAATTCTGGAGGATGCACAGAAGCAGTCAGGCAATCCATCTTTTTATCCCAAGAGAACAGCAGTTGATAGTATGTTAAATCCACAAAAAAGTATTGCTGAGCAGTTTAATTTATTGCGAATTGCCGATAATCAGCACTACCCGGCCTATTTTGACTGGATGGGAAAGCGTTACTTATTGAAGATAGAAAAAGAGAGCGCCAAGCAAAGCTAAGGCAATCAAGCTGGACAATCCAGCGCAGGTAAAGTCTAACCCGCCGCCTGGAACTGAGCTACATATATTAGGAGGTAAAATTTAGCCGTGGATCACGAAAAACAGTATGTGTTATTGCAAGATATGCCTTGGATTCAACTAAAAAGTAAGGTAGATTAATGAGAGAAATTAAAATTGGAGATGTAGTAATAGGCAAACAACACAGCCCATTTATGATTGCCGAAATGTCCGGTAACCATAATCAATCATTGGACAGAGCATTAAGAATCGTCGAAGCTGCAGCGAAATCTGGTGCACATGCGCTAAAATTGCAAACATACACAGCAGATACGATGACTCTCGACATCAATGATGGTGATTTTCATATTAATGATGAAGAGAGTTTATGGGAAGGTGAAAGTTTATATGATCTTTATAAAAAAGCCTACACGCCATGGGAATGGCATCAACCCATCATGCAGCGAGCGAATGAGCTGGGAATGGTCTGCTTCAGCTCTCCATTCGATGAAACGGCAGTTGATTTTCTAGAAGACCTGAATGTGCCAGCCTATAAAATTGCCTCGTTTGAAAACAACCATCTACCACTAATAAAAAAAGTAGCCTCTACAGGCAAACCGATGATCATTTCAACAGGTATGGCAACAGTAGCGGAGTTAGATGAGGCTGTAACAGCGGCACGAGAAGCGGGTTGTACAGATTTGATTTTGCTAAAATGCACTAGTACCTATCCAGCTACTCCAGAGAATAGCAATCTGTTAACCATACCACATATGCGAGAACTGTTTAATTGTGAGGTCGGGCTATCAGACCATACTATGGGAATTGGTGCTTCAGTAGCAGCAGTAGCTCATGGTGCATCAGTAATTGAAAAGCATTTTACTCTATCCAGAGCAGATGGTGGAGTGGATAGTGCATTCTCACTTGAACCAGACGAGTTAAAATCATTAGTTGTAGAGACAGAGCGTGCTTGGCAGTCTCTGGGTGAAATTGTTTATGGTGGCACCGAAAGTGAAGAGAGATCAAAAATATTTAGAAGGTCACTTTATGTCGCTGAGGATATGAAAATTGGTGATATTTTTACAGAGAAAAACATGAGGATTGTTCGCCCCGGTATGGGTCTACAGCCTAAATACTATGATTTTATAATTAATCGAGCTGTAAAAAAAAATGTACTAAAAGGTACAACTATAGATTGGAGTATGTTATATGATTTGTAGTGGAATATACACTATATTGGTACTTATAGGATGAAAAAAATAATACTTACAGGCCTTGAAGAAAAATATGTTGAAAATGAATGTCCTGAAAATATAATATATCTTGGTGCTTGGGCAAATATTCCAGAAAGTTACCATGAACTACTTGAGAATATAAAAAAATATAAATTTAGAGATTTGGAATGTAGTGATAATTCCGAGTTAATAGAATACTGTATTTCTGTTGCAAATTCTTTGTTGCCAATAATTTCTAGAAGAATGAATAAGGATTTGTGTCTTTCCCATGATATTGAATTTTGGGATTTAGTTCTTTCATTTTGGATTTTATTAACTGTATTTGTACTATTTGACAGATTTGTTAGAATTAAAATTTTTGTAGATAAATATAAAAATGAAAAATGTTTAATTTGGCTTGCTTCTGGTTTTGCACCATCACCCCATAAAGGTGAGAATTTGATGGAATATTATCTCGATCCTGCCATCAATCATCATATAATGTCATCAATAATTGGTGGGATGGATGTGCCAAATTGGACGATTAAATATATCGATGTAAAGAGAGGGTATTGTAATAATGATTTTATTCACTGTGCGACACCTTTAGTAAAAATAATTTTTCGTAAAGTAAAAAAATATTTATTGAATGTTTCAAATTCAATTTTACCTAAATTTGGGTATTATGATACAAGTTATGGTCCGAATTATAAAGATATTATTTTATTAAAATTGATATCATTATTTTTAAATTTAAAAAATACAGGTAACTCAATAAATAATAGAGAAACCAAATGTGATAATTATGTGAGAAGTTTAAGTGATGATTTCGGATTATATGTAAAAAAGAATATAATGGGATTTTTACCGACCTCCTACACGGAGGATTTCAAAAAAACATATAATCATGGCGAAATTCTTTTTAATAAAATCAAAAAATATAAGTATATTGTTGTTGATCCTTTTCATTCAGGTGAGGAAGAAAAAAAAATATCATATGCACTATATAAAAAAAATGGTGGAAAGATAATTATTGTGCAACATGGTGCTTACTATGGTACATTAATAGATCATCCTATTGTTGAGTATTCAGAATATAGATTTGCTGATAAATATTTTACTTGGGGATGGGAAAAAAAGACATCAGATAAATTTGTTGGTATTCCCTCTATGTTTCTAAATAGAGTAAAAATTAATAGAGGTCAGGTGTCGAATAGTTTTAAAAAATTGATATTTGTTACAGATGCATTGCCATTATATCAAAACCTATTTTATTCATGTAAAATTTCACCTGAATGGAGTATGTCATCTGTGCCCTCAAGAATTGAATTTTTATCGCATCTTTCTAATAACATTATCAGTAATACTATTCTAAAAGCATATCCCGAAAAAAAAATCTACTTTAATCAATCAAATATTATAAAGAAAAAAATTCCTTTATTAACAATATATAATACATCTGATGAAAATAAGAAAGCTGGTGATCTGCATGAGTTAATAAAAGGTGAAGCTAGATTAGTTGTCATGGATTACCCTGGAACTACCATGCATATTCTTTTAAGCTCTAATGTACCATGTGTATTTTATTGGAATAGCAATGATTGGATATTTACAGATGAAACTAAGTATATTATGAATAGATTTAAGGAGGTTGGTATATTATGGAGTACAGGTGAAGAAGCATCATCTCATATATTAAATAATTGGAGTAATATTGATCATTGGTGGAGTTCTTCAGAAGTTCAGTTGGAAGTTAAAAATTATTGTAGAATTCATGCTAAAACAGGAACTTACTATGAAACAATAAGATGTTGGGCAAAAGAATTAAATAGTATAGTTTGAATTATGTCTAATTTATACTCAAAATTTGAAATATTACGATATCTTAAGCCTAGGATTTCTAATTTTAGAATTCCAAAAATAAGTTCATTTAATGCAAAATCAATTAATATCATGTCTTCAAAGTTAATTGATAATATTAATAAAGAATATCAATCAAAATCAGTCGCAATACGCTCCTCAGCAGCAGATGAAGACGGACACACAAGCACATCAGCCGGCGAATACGCTTCAGTCCTAAATATCCCCTCAAATAATCCAGAAAAAATAACAGAAGCAATCAACACAGTAATTGCTAGTTATGAAAAAAAACGCCCGTTACTACCAGATGATGAGGTGATCATCCAAGAGATGGTACAAAACACCACTATGAGTGGTGTCATCTTTACCCACGATCTAAACACAGGTGCACCATACTATGTCATAAACTACGATGATCAATCAGGCCTAACCGACACAGTAACCTCAGGCGGTGGAGAGTATGCTAACCGTACTCTTTACGTGCACCGCAATTCAATCGATAACCTTCGTTCAGATCGTTTCACAAAATTATTACAAGCTGTTCAAGAGTTAGAGCAGGTGATGGAGAGTAAGTTTCTTGATATAGAGTTTGCTCTTGGTAAAGATTTAACTCCATATCTTCTACAAGTACGAGCAATAACCACTAAACCAAATTGGAATAGAGCGGTTTCTAGACGCATAAACGCAACACTTCAAGGTGTGCAAGCATTTGTTACTGAACGCTTCAAAAAAATCGATGGAGTCTATGGAGAAAACACTCTTCTAGGGCAGATGCCAGACTGGAATCCAGTGGAAATGATTGGTAGAGCGCCTCGTGCCTTAGCAACTTCACTCTATCAAACACTCATTACTGATCATGCGTGGAGTAAAGCAAGAGAGAGTATGGGGTATACAGTACCTAATGGTCAGCCATTAATGGTGACACTAGCAGGACAACCATTTATCGATACACGACTCAGCTTTCACTCCTACCTACCAAACACAATCTCTCCAACTATAGCAGAAAAAGTGGTTAATCATTGGTTAGATCATCTCAAAGCATCACCAGAATTGCATGATAAAGTAGAATTTGAGGTTGCAATCACGACTTATAGTTTTGATATTGATAATAAGATAGAGCAGTTAATCGGTGATGTGCTTACTAATAGTGAAAAAGCTGCATTTAAACAGGCACACTTAAAACATACAAGAGAGATTATTACAGGAGATGGGGATAGTTCATTAAATAAAGCACTAGACAAGATAAAAAAACTTAAGGAGATACAGAGCAAGCAAAATAGCAGAGAATTACCACCTAATATATCCTCATTATTTACAATGGTTTCAGACTGTACTCAATATGGCACTATACCATTCTCAATTCTTGCTAGACACGGTTTTATTGCAAAGACAATTCTTCTTTCGCTCTATCATCTTGGAATTATAACTAAAGATGAAGTTAATCAATTTCAGTCGACTGTACAGACGGTAGCAAGTGATCTAGTAGATGATATGCATTCTCTACAGTTAGGTGAATTAACCAGTACGGAGTTTATGTTACGCTACGGACATCTTCGCCCTGGTACTTACGATATTATGTCGCACCGGTACGATCAGATGGGTGATATTTCCAACGGTGCAGTACATCCTCAACAGAAAAGTAAGATAGAAGCATTCCAATTTTCACAAAAGCAACAACAACGAGTTAATATACTTCTTGCAGAGAATGGTTTTGGGGATTTTCAGGCAGATGACCTTTTGAATTATATACGTGAGGCTATTATCGGTAGGGAGTATGGTAAGTTTATTTTTACACGCTCTGTCAGTGATATGCTAGAACTAATCGCTAATTTTTCAGAAGAGAATGGCTTAAGTCGAGATGAGATATCTCATGTTCCTCTTAACTCAATATTTGATATAGTAAAGAGTAGTGCGGAAAGTAGTATTGAAGAGCAGTTACGAGATATTTCTGATCTGGAAAAAGAGAAACACCAAATTAGTGTAGCGATACGACTTCCGCAACTTTTAGCTGATCAAGCAGGAGTACATATTGTTCCATTTCAAGTTAGTCATCCTAACTTTATTACCCACAAAAAAGTAACGGCTCAATGTCTGATTCTTAGGTCAGAGATAGATAAACTATCCTTGAAGGATAAGGTAATCATTATAGAGGGGGCTGATCCTGGCTTTGACTGGATTTTTTCACAAGAAATAGCAGGATTGATTACTAAATATGGAGGGGCAAACTCACACATGGCGATTCGTTGTGCAGAGTTCGGAATTCCTGCTGCAATTGGATGTGGTGAGCAACGCTTTGACCTTCTTCTTAAATCTAATCAAGTGCATCTTGATTGTGCTGCTGGCTTGATAAACCCATTACATTAATCAAAAAAGGATCAAATTATGGTAACTTGGATGATAGGTCTTTCAAGGGCAGGAAAAACAACTCTTAGTAAGCTACTTTATGAAAAGTTAAAACCACAAGTAAATAACTTGGTTTTATTGGATGGTGATACGGTAAGAGAACTTTTTAGAAATGATGTTGATCATACAATTGATGGCAGGAGAAGAAATGCCGAAAGGCTGTCTCATTTATCAAAATTTTTATCTGACCAAAATATCCATGTGATTGCGGCAGTTTTGTCAATTTTTCCAGAGTGGCAAGCGTGGAATAGAGAAAATATAATAAATTATCAAGAGGTTTATATAAAAGTGCCAATTGATATTTTGGAAAAAAGAGATGTAAATAATTTATACTCTCAAGCGAAGGCAGGAGAGATAAAAAATGTTGTTGGTGTTGATATACCATTCCCAGAACCAAAAAATCCAGACCTTATTATTGAAAATAATATTGAAACAGTAGATTTTAGTAGTATGCTAAAAGAAATTATGTCTCTTGATGTTATAAAAAAAGTGCAGAAATGATTTTCACTGTAGGACTGATTTTATTAGTATTGGTCACTAGCGAATTTTTTTTACAGCTTGTTATTAGGTATCTTCGTAAAGATTTTCAATGGTTGATTACAGAGAAAGATGAAAATCCTGACTTTGATAAAGTAGCTTTTAATAAGTTTATACATAATAGTTTTGATAAAGAGCTAGGATGGGTTAGAAGTCCAAATACATCAGGTGTAGAGCAAGGAAAGTATGGTGATATAACATACCATATAGATGATAAAGGTTCTAGAGAAAATTCTGTTGGATTAGAAACATCGGTAGTTACTTTTGGAGACTCATATACTTTTTGTAGACAGGTGGAAGATTGTCAGACATGGCAGGTTTCTTTGAGTGAGAGAATAGATAGCAAAGTGCTTAACTTTGGTGTTGGTAATTATGGTGTGGATCAAGCGTTTCTTTACTATCAAAGGCAAACCATACCTAAAACAACAAAGATTGTTATTTTAGGGTTTGTTCCAGAGACAATTTGTAGAATACAATCTTATTGGAAACATTATCTGGAGTTTGGGAACATATTTGCATTTAAGCCAAAATTTACATTAGAGAATAGACAATTAAAACAGCATAATAATCTTGTGGGTGGTTTGGAAGACTTTTATAATCTTGATCAAATAATTGAGTCTGCAAAGAATAATGATGAGTTTTATGAGAAAAAGTTTAGGATGCTGCAATTTAGATTTCCATATTTACTAAGGTATTTCTTAAATTTTAAGCGTAATTCTGCATTACTTTACCTCCTTATTAAGAAGAAGCTCTTTGGTGTCTTTAATATGAATAATATAGAAGTTGAAAATGCACCATTTTCAATGATTATGCAGAATAATATTAAATATTCTCATGAAATGTATCAAAATAGAAAAGCATGCGATCTTCTGGAAGCAATTTTAATAAAATTCCGCGATCTAGCATATGAGCGTGGGCATAAGCCTTTATTACTAGTTATGCCACAGCTAACAGATATAAAAATAATAAATAAACATGGCTATACTCCATATGGTGCTTTTTTTTCAGAAATGAATAATAAAATTCCAGTGTTAGATATGACTTCATATCTAAAGAGTACAGATGTAGAAAGCTTGTATACTGAAGATTTATATGGCGGTCATTTTTCAGAATTAGGTAACAAATTAGTAGCAGACAAGGTGTATGATTATTTGCACAGGGCTGCATTTTTATAAATACATTGAGAGTAGTATGAGAAAAACATATCGTAGAATGAATAATAAAGACTATTGGGAAAAACGTTGGGATGATATTCCTGCTGATCAGCCAATGGAAAATAATCAAGTTTACCCGTTGAAATATGCTGAGCAAACGGTAAAAGATCGTGAAGGGAAAATCTTAGAGGCTGGATGTGGTGCAGGAAGGATACTACGCTACTACCATAATCAAGAAGTAGATATTGTTGGAATGGACTTTATTGAAGTAGCGATTGAAAAGTTGAAACAAATTGATTCAACTCTGAAGGTTGAGGTAGGTGATATAACAGATCTACGCTTTGGTGACAAATCATTTAAATATATTTTGGCATTTGGACTTTATCATAATTTAGAACATGGTTTAGAACAAGCAATTAAAGAGACCTACCGTGTTCTAGAGAATAGCGGTTCCGTATGTGCATCATTTCGCGCAGATAATATTCAAACAAAGCTTACAGACTGGCTAACAGAGCGTAGAACAAGTAGAAGTAGTGCTGCTGGGAGGGAGAGTGAGAAGCAAGCCTTCCATAAAATGAATCTTACACGCTCTGAATTCAAGCAAGCTTTTGAAGGTGCAGGTTTCAATGTTGATTCAATAGCACCTGTTGAAAATATGCCAATATTATATAAATTCTCTTTTTTCCGCGCATCAAATCATAAACAATTTGATGAAAATATTGCAAGAGCAGAGGGCTATAGGTTGTCATGGTTTGGACAACAGTGTCAAAACTTCTTGATGCACTTTTTTCCTGATCAATTCTGTAATATTTATGTACTGATTGCTCATAAGTGATTTTTGATTGAGTGTAGCTATGCAAGGTAATGGTTTATCAATAATGGTTTCTTCAGCAGTGTATGGCTCAGAAAGCGATTTAGATCAGATTAAATCCATTTTAATAGGGTTTGGGTATGATGTAATTATGTCTAAAGATGGTAATATCAATATTAGGATTGATGAAACACCAGAAGAAGCATGTTTGAGAGCGGTTGAGGAGTGCGATCTGTTTTTTGGGGTGTTATTTCCTCGTTATGGTTCTGGAGTTGCTCATAAAGAATTCAATAGAGCTATAGAATTAAATAAGCCAATGTGGTTTGTAGCACATGGTTTTATTAAATATACCAAAAATTTGATGCATCAGTTTATGTATGATGGGGGAGATAGAAATGACTTTGATATCCAATCAACGACAGTCTTGGATAGTCTAAAAGTTATAGATATGTATAATGATGTGCCGTCAGACAAATGGATACAATCTTTTTCAAGAACAAGTGAGATTCAACTTTTTATTGAGACACAATTCAAAGATATTTCAAAAATTAGTAAACAGTTAGAAGCAAGAAGATGAGTAGCGAACAGCTTATAAATAGCTTGTTAAAAATTGGTGAAAGTGAACAGCTTGAGTTTAAAGTTGGGTATCGCAAGGATGTTGTTGGTAAAAATATATGTGCATTCTTGAATAGTAATGGTGGTCAATTATTGATTGGGGTAACTGATGAGGGTAAGATAAAAGGCGTGCCTAATGCTGTAGAGCATCAGAAAGTTATTGAAAATCATCTTAAACAAGAAATTGTACCCGATGCACCTGTAACGGTAACAGTAGAAAATATTGGTAAAAAGAATCTTATTTTGCTAAAAGTCTGGGCAGGTTCAAAGCAACCTTATGTTTATGATAGCACTATCTATTGTCGTAAAGGTAGCTGGACTGTTAAGGCTACATCAGATGATATATCAAAACTAATTCGCAATAGACAAGCAACTGATCTACATTGGGAACGACAACTTGCTTTAGGCGTTGGAGTTGATGATTTAGATCATGATGAAATAAATAAAACAATTGTCCATATAGGCGAAAGTGAGAAATTAGGCGAAGATGATAGTGTGGTTAATTTTTTAACCAATTATGGTCTTTTTTATAATGGGCAACCCACCAATTCTGCAGTAATTTTGTTTGCTAAAAATCCAACTCGATTTGTTCCACAAAGCAGAGTGAGGCTCTCTTTTCTAGAAAATGGTAAAACAGACGATAAATTTTTAGATGATAAAATTTTGGAAGGCAACCTTTTTAAAAATATTGATGTTATACAGGGCTTCTTTGAGAAGCATCTCAGTAAAACCAGTCAATTTGATAAAGCTGATTGGCAGCGAAAAGATAGTTATGCCATACCTATGCCCGCACTCCGAGAAGGAGTTTTGAACGCTTTGGTGCATAGAGACTATTCATCTTCATCTGCAAGCATATCTATTATTATATATTCCGATAAAATTGAGATCAGCAACTCAGGTAAATCACCACTTAAGGCGAATGAGTTGAAAAAAAATCATCTTTCTATGCCTGTTAATCCCGATATTGCGCATATTGTGTTTTTAAGAGGATATATTGAAAAAATGGGAAGAGGAACATTAAAGGTGATTGATGCTTGTAAAAAACAGGGATTAAAGGTTCCTTTGTGGAAGACTAGCGATACAGGTGTCAAGCTAACATTTTACCCAAAAAAGAACCTTGTCGGTGCTAATGTCGGTGCTAATGTCGGTGCTGTTGATGGTGTGATAGAATCAATTTTTGTCGGTGCAACAGATACCACTAAAAAAAACCTATCAATGCTGTTACAGGTTGTATTAGGGCATGAGGGCAGAAGAATGCCAGAATATTCCAATATAGTAGATATTGGTTCTGATAGGACTGTTGAGCGTTATATGCAACAACTACGAGATGCTGATCTGCTTTATTTTAAGGGAGAAGCTACACAAAGCGGTGGCTATTATGCAACGGATAAACTTAATAAGCTGATTGATAAGATAGGTGAAAAGTAGAGTGTTAGTTGGAATTACACAACGAGTTGATAAAGTCGAGTTATACGATGAGTGGCGTGATTCACTGGATAAAAGGTTGATAGAGTGGGTGGTTCAAGCTAGTTTTGTGCCAGTACCGATTCCAAATAATTTGATTGATATAGCGTTACCTAATACTAATAATAATCAGTCAGAAATGGATCATTGGTTGAGCTCGGTTAAACTTGATGCAGTTTTATTGTCGGGAGGAAATGATATTGGTGATATTGAGCGTAGAGATTTAACAGAGAAATATCTACTTTCTTGGACAGAGAAAAACAGAAAACCAGTTTTGGGAATATGCCGTGGAATGCAGATGATGGGAGTTTATGCGGGTGGCAATCTGATAGAAGTTGATGGGCATGTAAGAGTTCGTCACCAATTACATACAAAAAGTAGTGGAACCCAATCACTACCAAAATCAGTAAACAGCTACCACAATTTAGCTTTAGAAAATTGCACAGAGGTATTTGAAATATTGGCAGAATCAGAGGATGGAAATATAGAAGCAATAAAACATAAAGAACTCCCTTGGGAAGGTTGGATGTGGCATCCAGAGAGAGAAGAACAGTTTAACCAAATTGATTTAATGAGATTTAAAAAGTTGATGAATAGTGGAAAATAAAAAACCAAAAGTAATTTTACTAGTAGCTGGTGAGGGCAAAAGGTTGCGTCCATACACGCTGGATCGTCCAAAATGTATGGTTGAAATCGATGGTATTAGTTTAATCGATAGGCAGTTAGTTGTGCTCAAAGCTGAAGGACTAGACAATATTGTAATGATTGGTGGTTATAAAGCTGATATGTTGAAAAGAGAGGGAATAAAACTAAAAATAAACCCAAGATACTATGAAACCAATATGGTCTGGACTCTGTTTTCAGCAGAAGAGGAATTAGAGGGAGATGTGATTGTAAGTTATGGTGATATTGTCTACTCTAGGGAAATTTTACAAGAGTTATTACAATCAAAAGCAGATATAGCAGTAACCATAGATAAAGAGTGGGAAAACTACTGGAGAGAAAGAAATGAAAACCCATTAGATGATGCTGAAACACTGAAATTGCGAGAAGATGGGACCATTAGTGAAATCGGACAAAAGCCTAAATCGTTAGATGAAATTGAAGGGCAATATATGGGACTGATGAAATTTTCTGCTGAAGGTGTTAAGCAGATAAAAGAGATTTTTCATCCGGCACAAAAAGATAATAATTTATTAGGTAAACCAATAGAAAATGCTTATATGACAGATCTCCTGCAAGCAATAATTAATGCAGGAAAACAAGTAACATCTGTTCCTATTTACGGAGGATGGATTGAGATTGATACGGTGGATGATCTAAAGTCTAATATTACACAAGAACGATTGAAGTCACTAGTAGTTGTATGAATATCGTAGATAAACTTTTTTCTGACGAATATATTAATAAAAATGCGGCAAAGAATAATGTAATTATTTATCTTCTAGGAAGATTATCCTACCCATTTGCAGTTGTATTTGCAAAAATTGGTATAACCCCAAATCAAATAACAACACTCTCAACACTATTGGCAATTCTTTCAGCAGCTGTACTTATTTATGATGCTGGATGGGAATTATTTGTACTGTTTTGGTCGCTTTCTCTGCTGTTTGATTTCTGTGATGGCACGGTCGCCAGGATGACAGATCAAGTTAGAAAAACATCATTTCGATATGACCACACTAGCGATCTGTTTAAAATATTTATTGTGATTTTGGGTGCAGCAATAAAATATGATGATAATGTTTTGTGGATTACATCCATGTCGAGTATTTTCTTTTTTATGTTTTTTACTTTACTAAATCATGAGTATAGTTTTATTCATAGAATAAATGGGCAAATAGTTGGTATGGATAATGATATTATTATGCATGCAGATAATGTAAGTTTAAAGAAAAAAATAAAGAATTATCTAACCAGTAGCTATTTTGGATCTATTTTGGTGAATATATACACAATCATCTTTTCAATTAATGGGCATAGTTTATTGATCTTTTTGCTATTTTATTGTGGTAAATTAACTGTTATATACATAATGTGTTATTTGATGATTTTGTCTTCTAAAGGTGTGTATCAGAATATAAATAATCTACGGTTAATAAGTAAATTGTAAATTTAAGGGATATTAAAATATATGAGAATGAATTTAAAAAAAAGAGTAATGGTAACTGGTGGTGCGGGATTTTTAGGATCACATCTCTGTAAGAGATTATTAGATGATGGGCATGATGTGTTGTGTGTTGATAATTTTTTCACCGGATCGAAAGATAATGTTGTTAGTTTACTAGATAATCCGCACTTTGAATTAATTAGACATGATGTAACTTTTCCGTTATATGTTGAGGTTGATGAGATTTATAACTTAGCCTGCCCAGCATCCCCTGTACACTACCAGCACGATCCTGTTCAAACAACAAAAACTAGTGTGCATGGTGCTATTAATATGTTGGGATTGGCTAAACGTTTAAATGCCAAAATTATGCAGGCATCCACAAGTGAAGTGTATGGTGATCCAGAAGTACACCCTCAGACAGAAGACTATTGGGGGCATGTTAATCCTAAAGGGATAAGGTCTTGTTATGATGAAGGTAAAAGGTGTGCTGAAACACTATTTTTCGATTATCAGCGCCAACATAATTTAGTGATTAAAGTTGCGCGTATATTTAATACATACGGACCTAATATGCATCCAAATGATGGCCGAGTTGTCTCTAACTTTATAATGCAAGCATTGCAAAATAAACCTATTACGATTTATGGAGATGGTTCACAGACAAGGTCGTTTTGTTATGTAGATGATCTCATAGAAGTTTTCGTTAGGTTAATGGATAGTGATGATGGGTTTACAGGCCCTGTGAATACTGGAAATCCAATTGAGTTTACAATCAAAATGTTAGCAGAAAAAGTAGTAGAACTTACTAAGTCTCAATCTGAGATCATATACAAACCACTACCAAGCGATGATCCCACTCAAAGGTGTCCTGATATCACATTGGCAAAATCTAAATTGGATTGGGAGCCATCAATACAGTTAGAAGAGGGATTGGTTAAAACTATTCCATATTTCGAAAGATTTGTAGAGTAATTGCACTATTTCTGTAATGAGTTATTTTCAACCATTAATATCAATTTGTATTCCAACATACAATGGTGCTAGCACTATAGAAAAAACATTAAATGAAATTATCCCTCAATTAAACAGTAATTTTGAGATAGTTATAAGTGATGATGTTTCTACAGATGAAACGGTTAATATGGTAGAAAAAATTCAGTTAAGCTGTGAATATATTAAAATATTCAAAAATGAACAGAATTTAGGGATGGATGGAAATTTCCATAAAACGACTCAATTAGCATCAGGAAAATATATTTGGTTTTGTGGGCAAGATGACTTGTTATCTGATGGAATCTTGCAGCAAGCATTGGAAATGATAATAAACAATAATGATGTAGGGATCTTAAATCTTAATTTTTCTCAATATGATCATGATATGCAAAATTGCTTGACCCAATCTTTTTTTGAAATTAGTACATTTAATAAAGAGATTGTTCAGAATAATAAAGAATTATATTTTGACACTCCTGAAGAGTATTACCAAGTTTTTACTCAGCCCCCGTCGTTTCTACCATCGGTTGTAATGCTAAGAGAGTATTGGTTGACTACAGATGTAAAACAATTTTATGGGACTTACTTTGTTCAAGTAGGTGTTTTATTAATGAATATGCACAAGCATAGAATTGGCGTATTTACTGTTCCATTAATAAAAGGCCGAATTCCTGATGATCAGTGGCAACAGGATGGTAATAAGCTTTTTTCAATTATGACAGGAGATTTAGTCGCAAAGAAAATAGCATTTGATCAGAATAATGAATTACCTTATAGGATTTTCCATAGAGATAAGCTTCGCTATTCTTTGAATTATATATTTTTATTGTATAGTTCAAAAAAATGTAGTTTTTCTCCAGACCGCTACAATATTGAGCATCTCAAGATAATATATGGTAATGGCCTCCTGTATTATTTATATATTATCCCTTTGGTTTATGTGCGTATAAATATCTTATCATTACTTTATTATCCTTTATCTGTATTAAAAAAAATAGTGTTTAAGGTCTCTATGGTTAGACAGTTAAGATTATAATAATGTATGTGTTCTGATGTACAAATAAACAATGTGGGTTATGCACTTGACACAAGTAACGTCTTTTTTAACAGACGATATCAGCATAATCCCGGTAAAAAGTCGACAATAACAGATTACACTTATGGTGTTTTATGAATGAGAGAGAATGGCCTAGTCATCTTTATGCATTGGATTTTTCAAGGGGAATTGCTGCCCCCCTGTGTCAGGATACATGTCCGCTCAGTAATTTGAGCATTCAAACCAAAGCAGGAGGCGGAAAGTGAATAAAAGATGTCTAAATATAGCCAAGAGCTACAGAAGAAACTGATAGAGAAGATG
>Ga0233440_1002063_pt1 | contig 17228 bp, 17 predicted proteins | sample SI_123_September_5_FD_182791 | JGI IMG/M metagenome (GOLD analysis project Ga0233440, IMG submission 182791) | Seawater microbial communities from Saanich Inlet, British Columbia, Canada - SI_123_September2016_120_MG | ecosystem: Environmental > Aquatic > Marine > Inlet | place: Canada: British... | reverse complement strand
TTTACGGATCAAATTACCGTTCTTATATTCAAACAGCTCATGTAGTAAATCTTGTGCAACCATATTAGTATTCACCTAGTAACTCCTCTAAAGATCTTCCTGTTTTCGCTTCAACTTTTAATTGTTTTTGGTATTGCCATTCAGCAGCCAATGCTTCGTTCTCATCAAATAGTGTTGCTCTAGCACCATCTCTAAACGCATTTACGATAGTAGTAATAAGCATAGCTCTACCGCCATCTGGACCTTCACTAGCATCTTGATACATATCACTAGCCATCATGCCTTGTAAATACTTATGTAAGTTCAAGTCCTTAGTCTTGCCAGTCTTGAGGTTAGTATAAGGCATTTTCAGCTCTTTACCTGCTAACACCACATATCTATCGTATTCATCTGCATTAAGCTCAATAGAGAAGTTACCAGTGCCAATACTTCTTCTAGGCATTGATACATTTACTTCATTCTCTACGATCTCGTTATCTACAAAATCAAACTTCCTAGTAGATGAGTAGATAGGTGATATAAAGTCTATACCTAAGCCACCTTGTAATACAATAGGCTCGCCATATAGGTTACGTCTAGGTGGTAGTGAATCTGATAGTCCAGGTGTTCTAGCTTTAATCTCATCCATTAATGAATAAGTAGCTCTCATAGTAGGATCAAACTCTCTCTCAATGTTAGCAACCAATGATGTCATTGGTGTAAATGATGCAGCTTGCCTCTGGAAGAATCTTTCAGCATAACGATCTGGATCTGATAATACGTTCATCACATCTGATAAACCTCTTAGATATGTTCTAGAAGTTAAGTTCTTAGCCATTGAGATTGTTGCTGCTGTAGCAAGGTCTAATGAGTCTTGATCATCTTCTGCATATTTCATGACTTCAGTTAAGTCTGCTGATAGGCCAAGGAACATTCCTATTGGATCTGTTCTATTGAATGAGTAATACTTATCGCCCACTTTCATTGAATAAGGCTGCCATCCTTGTCTTCTTAGAGCATCTCTTTGTGCTTTATTCTTTGGTCCGCCACCAGTAATAGTGCCATCTGAAGACATAGTAACGCCTACACCCATAACCAACGAACCTAGACTCAACCTGGATCGTGCCATATCTTTTCTTGCGCCACCTGCTGCAATATCTGCTCGGTATGACTTAGCAAAGGGTGCTAGTGGTGAACGCATGCCAACAAACTTAACAATGTTTACTGGTGTTCTTACGAATGGTAATACAAGTTTAAGTGCTGGATGAGAGTTAGCTAACTGCTGTATCTTCTGACCACTGTCACCTAATGGGTTTGTAAATGTCTGTACTCGTGCAACATCTGATGATGCTAAGTGGATCTCTTCAGTAGGATTGTTAATAATCTCTACAATACGCTTACCTAGAGCTTCGCCTTCTAATCCCTCTCCTGTAGCCTTTCTATAAGCAAGAGCATTAAGTTCCATACGGTAGCCGATAGCTTTAAAGAACTCATCTTCAGCACCAAGGAATCTACCTGGAAGTCTAAGAGTATCACCTAATAGATCAACACCTTTAGATAAATAGCCTTCAGTATTGATACCCATGTTCTGAGCTGTAATAGCTCTGTACTTACGGGCTTCTAATTTCATTGCAGGATCTGAAGGTTCGCCAGTCTTCATAGTTTTGACAAACATCCTAAGACCATCCCGAGTACCTTGCATTAAGCCATATACTTGACCAACTGCCTCTTGAATCTCTACACCTTTCTGTGATCTGAATAACTTAGAGTAAGCAGCGCCTAACATTCTTTCTGGAATAGACCATGTGGCTACCATCGCATTAGATGTGACATTAACCATGTGTGTTGCAGGACTAGATAGAATACCATTGATCCAGTATTCAAGGATAAAGTCACCTGTAGTAGCTGAATTTGCCTCTTTAGCACGTTTAGTTACTTCAGCTAGGTCATCGCCTGCCTCTTCAATATACTCTGCTAATTTGTACAATGTGTCATCACCACCAGAGCGCTCGAAAGTCTCTTGTAGTTGTGATCTAAATACTGCTGTTTTATTTCCAGTCTGCATGCCTGCTTGTACTGGAATCTTAAATGCGTTTAGTGAGCGTCCAGCTTCTGCTGACATTCCTGCTACTGATTGTTGAATAGCAACGTGAGTGGATACAGATTGTCTGAATGCTAGTTTCTCAGCTGTAGTGGCTTCGCCATCTAATACATTCTTAGCTAATTTCTGTAGTCTTGATGCTGAATCAGTTAAAGCAATTCTAGCGCCTGTTACTCTAGCAGGTGTCACACCATCACCAAGCTTAAAGCCTAGGATGTCTTCCAACTCTACTTTCTGAGCATCAACAACTGTTTGATCTTGTGATACAACACCACCACGAGCTTTAATAAACTGATCTTCCTGTGCGCCTATGTTGTCAATGACAGCTAAGACTTCATCAGGCTCTTTAATATTATCAAAATTAATGTTACGTGCGCCTGGAGTAGCAGCTGAAGGAAGCCCCATCTCAATATCTTTTTGCGCAGTGATTGCTTCGGCTTGTGCGACTTCATCAATAGGTTGTATGGTTGGAGTTTCTATAGGTGCTTCTACAGGTGTAACTTCTGTAGGTGTTACCGCTACAGGTTCTGTAACCGCTACAGGCTCTACTTCTGGAGTTGCCGATCTTAATGCTGCTTCTTGTGCTTCAGTCTTTAGTTGGCCAGTTGCACCAGCCTCAACTATATCCTCAGTTCTCTTAGCGCCTGCTTTTATGTATGCCTTGCCTATTTCTGCTAGAGGAGTACCCATTACTTAGTTCCTTTTATGAACAGCTCTTTTTCAGCTGATCTTCTATTAACTAAGCCTTTGAGTATCCTGCCACCTTTCTTAGCTTTAACAAAGCCAATCTTAGGGTCAAATGCTTCTTTCAAAAATGTTTCAATATCACCAGAGTTTAGTGCTTTAAGTGCTTTAGACTTTTTGAAGTTTCCTTCACCTACATTGTAAACCAATGATACTAAAGCATTTCTCTGATTATTGTTTATCTCTATTTTAACTAAACGATCAACAGTTGTGTTGGCTTTTTTAATATCTTCTTTCAACCACTTTTCTGCCTGTTCTTTTGTTACCTTTTCACCATGCTTAACTCTACGTGTTGAGCCATAACCTGCTGTAACTAATCCTTCTTTCTCTTCTGACTTGGTAGCGTAGTAACCAGCACCTTTGTACTTCTCATAACCTTTGATAAAGTCTGATAGTTCATTAGCATCTGAATCTTGTAGAGTTAATGCACCAGCAGGGATAGCAACTTTAGCAAACATCAACTCAGGGAACTTCTTGAACAGCTCTTTACGCTCTTCTTCTGTGCCGTAAGTATAGATCTTCTTGATGCCAGCCTTCTTCAATAGCTTCCTAGCTTCTTTTGCATAATGAGGAACAATAGCACCTTTAAAATCAGAGAGAGTCTTGATGTCTCTTGGTTTGATCTCAAAGTATTTAGTAGGCATGTCCTTCATCATATCTTTCAAAGGATTGATTAACTCTAACAATTGTTTGTTTGTCTCTTCGCTAAAGCCATAGCTATCAATAGACTTGCCAGATAGAACTGTTTCCATCAACTCATGAGAAAGATCATGTCCAAATCCCCACTGTCCACTTGTACGCTTATCCACTTCATCTAGTTTTGTAATCGCCTCTGATACTCTAAACTCTTTATCTTGAACTGATTGAGCAATCTCTTGGAACTGCTCTTCAGGGATTATCTTCTCTCTAGCCGCTTTAACTTGTTCAATATTAGTAAACTTCTTAGCAGTGACAGCTCTCTTTCTACCAGTTGGAGAGCCTAATGTTCCAGACTCTGTTGCAGGCTTCCAAGCTTTATTCTTCTCCATCTGCTTTAATACATTCTCTTTGGTATAAGGCTGGTTCTTACCTGAGCTAGATGTGAATACAGCCTCAACCTCGCCTAAACTTTCAGGAGTAACTTCATAGTCAGTATGGAAGTACCATCTGCTTTCATCTGGATTCTCTTTAAAGAAAGCTTTTTCCATATCAGCATAACGATCATAGTCAGTAGTCTTATAACCTTTGGCAGCCATAGCATCTATACGAGCTAACTTCTTGTAGATCTCTTCCTTATCTATGTAATCAGAAGATAGATCAAACATGTAATTATCACCAAAGTGCTTGATGTCCGCTCTATTCATGATGCTGTCTGCTACTTTCTCAACATCTGTGAACGCCATGAATCTACTTGGTTGACTGCCTGTGTAAGTATCTGAGCTATATACAAAGTTCCTTCTATCTGGAGTTGCTAAAGTCTTATCGCCCACTAGGGTTATGTCACCAAAACTAGTTAAAGGACTATCAACTTTAGATACTGCCATTGAAGGCATAGGAATACCACCGATCTCATCTGCTATCTCAACACCAGTCTCACTAAGGTTGTGCTGAACAATCATAGGGTCGGTTTCTTTAGTTTGACCTTGTATAAGGCTTTCACCATTGCGAGATAATAACTGAACATCATCAGGGTTGTACATCATTACAGCTTCAGGCTTCGATGTAGTTCCTATATCTGTCATGTTTCCTATGACTCCCTCTGCTCTTAGTAATTCATGAGCTTTATCATGACCAACTTCGTCAATTAATTCAAAGTAACTGCCTGGTCTGAAATCATCAGAGAACTTTATACCTGTTTTCTCACTAATGTTTTTAAATGCGCTCTTAACAAGAAGAGAGTCTTTACCATCACCGAAGTTTATTACTCTATTTCTAATATCATCTGGAACTTCTTGAGTGTATTTATAAGCTCCAGGGTAATCATCAGCAGCAGTTTTATTTAAGAAAATATAATGACCTTTACCCATTAAACCTTCTTGCTGTTTGCTTGGGTCAATATTGTCGAATTTATGTGGAGAATTATGGAATCCTACAATATCCTTCTGTGGCAGATCAATACCAAACTTCTTCATCACACCAGGCACTAGGTTAGGATCTGAATCCTGTAATAAGTCCTTAGCATTGTTCTTGGCCCATCTCAATCCACCGATCAAGGTAGGAATAGCGAAACCAATACCTGCACCTTCTAATACTTGTTTACCTCTAGCTTGTAGTCTCTCTAAAGCATCAGCATCTTCGCCCACTTTAGAGTCTAAGAACTGAGTTAGTGCATTATCCATGTCTAGCTCTCTTAATAGAGTAGCCACGTTACCGCCAGTAGGATCAAATGTAGCATCTGCTAATCCACCAGCCATCATTTGTTTGAATATAGTTGCGCCTTTACCAATACCACCTGCTGCGCCAAATACTGACATGAACTGTGATAGGCCTCTTACTACGCCTTCTGTAGTAGAGTCTGGGTTTGATTCAAGTATCTGTGGAATCTTTAACCAGTCTTCTTCTTTGAACTCGCCACCAAGTGCATTAACAACATCACGAGATAGATCAACAATACCTTGTGGTGCGTCATGTAATGCGCCTTCAGTCATACCACGTAAGATAGGATTCTCTTCACCTGCGCCTTTAACAAACGGTGCAGCAAATGGCCACGCTATCTTTTGTGCTTCAGCAGGTAGCATATCCCATGCGTCTTGTAATAGAGGCTTATCTACTTCAGGTTGAATAGGCTCTTGTACAACAGGCTCTTGAGCATCTAAAGCATAGATCTGGTCAAAAGCATTAACCTCTGGCTCACGTATAGTCTTACCAGTAATCTCTTGTGGCAGCTCAATCTCTTCATCTACCTCTTCAACTACTTGCTGTGCTTTGTAGTCATTGAAGTATTTCATAGCAGGTGAAGTCTGAATAGCTCTATCTTCGAGTCTATCCTTGAATCCACCAGTCATGTCGCCTTCTGGCTTATCATTCAAATAGATTGTTGCTTCTAGCATTACTTTCTACCTTCCCTTAAATTATAGGCTTCCATGTACTCATCAATAGCATTGAATTGTTCCATGTATTGTTTATCTGTAATCTGGTTACTCTCTAATAGAATTGCCAATGTCTGTTTAGATACTTCAGGCTCTGGTGCTTCTGCTGTGCCTGACCATGTGCCAGTTCTCCAGCTTACTTTAGGCTTGGCAGATTCGGACGTACGCTTGTACTTAGACTTAATAGCATCCACTTCATCAAGGAAGTTCTGATCTGGACGTAATGTCTTTTTCAGTTCGTAGATCTCTCTGATTGCTCTATTGATATTCTTAGACTCGTTAGGCAAGAATGCAGCTAATGGACCAGTAGTTCTAAACTCAGTCTTAACCTCGTTAATAGCCATCTGATAGTCTTCATCCTTAGTAACATCTTTCAGTCCACCATCTCTTAGAGTAGCAAGCATTTGTTTCTGTGTTGCTGGTGTAATCTGATTGTTATCTACTGCTTGTCTGATCTGATCATAAACTGCAAACTGATCTGCTGTTGGATCAAATAACGTATCCCATAATCCAGATACGATATTATCATCTTCACTGTATAAGCCACCACTTTGCACCATCTTCAATAATGAATCATGTTGCTTAGTAGTAATCTTGTCTTCTTCTAACCATGACTGGAGGTTTGCCTTATCAATATTCTCAGGATCATCTGCAATCTGACCTTGGATATTAGAATAGAAGAACTCTTGGCCTTCTAACTTATCCGCAGCTATTGCATTTTGAACACGATCTTGCTGACCTTGATAACCGTTAAGCATAGACATCATGTCTTTAAACGTAGCATTCTTGTCTTCATCACTCATAGAGATCTTAACCTCTGGGAATAATGCTTGTAATTGTGGTCTAGAGCTAAAGAATTTGCTCGGATCAGCGTTAAAGTCCTGAATGGTTTGCCATCCTTTGCCTTCTTCCATATTAGCCGTTAATTCGGCCATTGCTGCCTTCTTATAGAATCGACCTAATAGTGCTTGCTCTTGCTTAAATGCAGCATCACCTGTCTTACCAAGTTCTAATAGACCATCGATCTTATTAGCAAACATGTCTCTCTGTGTTTGGAAGATAGGAGACACACTATCAATGTAGCCATCTCTGAACTCTGGTTGTTGATGCCAAGTGTTAATAGTTGAATCAATCAAATGTTCTGTATCTACAGCATGAATCTCTAAAGAATCCTCTGCTGATTGAAGCTGTCTAGCACTTCTAAGATTAATGTGGTTTTGGAATACCTTCTGGCCATACTGAACAGCCTTATCATCAATCATCTTGCCTGCAGCATCCTTGATATTAGGATCTTCAATGCCAGCTAATGTGCCTTTCTTATATGCAGTAACAAAACGCTCGTAATGCTCGTAGTCATTCTCACGATCAATAGCAACCTTACCTAGGTTAGTAATGATGTCTGACTCCATGCCTTCTACATACTCTTTTACTTCTGCGTTGTATGCCTTCTTCTGTGCCTTATCAACTTGTAATAAAGTCTGAGAGAAATTAGTCATTGTATTAGATAGAGATTCCCAGGCATTAGCCTCACTCATATCTACTTGTCCAACTCTTCTACCTTGTTGGAATGTGTACTGTTGGAAATCAGCCATTATAAACCTGCCTTATAACTAGCCAAACCACCACCAGCTTTAATCCATCCAGCTGTTTGAGCTGCACTACCTGCTGACTGTAATTTCTGTATCTCACGACCAGTAGACGATATATCTGCACCACGCTCTAATTCATAACCCAGTCTAGATTGTTGTGCAATAGTTGCAGCTGATCCTGAAGTAGCTGAAACACCTCTACCTGCCCAGTAAGATCTTTGGCTTGCCTGCGCTCTTCTTAAATTCTGTAATCTTGTTAGCTCTCTATCCTTTGCTGCTTGCTCAGTAGCTCTAGCTTGTTGTTCAAAAGCTGACTTCTGTGCTTGTCCTGATTGAATAGCGCCTAGTGCGCCCACACCTGCTGAGATGCCACCCCATGTTGCTGCTGTCATTCCTAAGAATGTTGGTGCTGCTACTGTCGATACCGCTGCTGCTGTTCCTGCTGCTGTTCCTGCTGCTGCTAATGGTGCTAAAAATGCCATAATTATCCGCCTTGTGCCTGTATTTCTAATGTGAGTCCTAACAACGTCATAGGTGCAGGATCTGATTGTGTTACTGTTACTTGTGATGTCTTTGAATATCCCAACATAGGTACTGTCTTCATACCTGTAAACCCTGTTGGTGCAACGCCTAAAACGCCTACTCCAAAACCTTTGTCTGTAACTGCTTTACCATTTATCTTAATACCGTTTGCTTGGTATAGTTGAGCAGATACTCGTAAAATTCTACGCTTAGTAGCATTAATAGGGCCTGATCCGAACGTAACATTAACTGGCATAGTCTTAACTTCTATATCGTAGTTCATGCCTACCTCTACATTAGTAGCTGTACGTGCCAAAGTAATAGATCCTGATGCTGGTGTAGCATTGTCCATCACTGAACTATCTGCTCTCACTCTACACTCTTGACCGTTCAAATGATCTAAGCCTGTAACTGTTGCTGATGCTGGACTATTAACCACATGCACTGCTGAATCTGTATAGGTATTGTTATCTAATGCTTCAATTGTATATACAGTAGAGCCGTTCATAGTTCGCTTCACATGGAAGTAAACCACGTCTTCAACCACTGCAACATCTTTAACATCGCCATCTGTAGTAAACCTGGTCCAAGCTGTTACTGATTCTGCTCTATTAGTAATAAAGACTGCCACTGTGCCATCTGCATTAACAATATATAAGTAGTTTCCTTCGTTATCAATATCACCAGTCTGTGCTGCCATAGATACAGGTGAATTAATAAGATGAGGGGCAAGCAAATTCACCTCTGTGGAGACATACGAGTTTTCGGTATAAGTAAATAAATACTCACGAACCTGCTTGCCGTTCCTTTGAATAAACATTGTAGCGCCATCTACGTTAATAGGTGGTACAGCCTTGAGAACTCCGAATCTTGTCTGACGTAACACGCCCACTGATGCAGGCTTGATAGGACGATCTGGAATAAAGAACTCACCACCAGACGTAAAGATCTGTAAATGTCTTCCCGATACTAGATGGTAGATCGCATTAACCTGGTCTGTGTCCATCGTAATGTCAATTGAATCTGTTGCATCACCAAAGCCACGATCAAAGTTAAAGAAGTCACCTGTCACTGATCCCCATAATGTCTGAGGGCGTGCAGTTGAATTAGATAACCATAGTCTTGATTCATGGAATGTTACTGAACCAGGGTAGCCATGTGTTGCTGTCCATACTGGCTCTTCTAATGAAGCATCAACACCACTAATGGTATTCGTGTTTGTAAATTCTTGTAATACTGTGCCTGTGAGTGTTTGTGCGCCTGCTGTAGTATCTACTGCTGTAATTCTAACCACACCTGCGTTACCTTCAAACATACCGCCCACATGCTCAGTCGTTACTGGGTTATGTCCAGCATCTAACGTAATAGTAATACTATCGCCCACAACCTTAGCTGATGCAGGTGTAGTAAATGTAGCACCATCATAATCCCTATTAAAGTCATGGGTTGGATAGTAAGTAAACGTCATTGAACTAATAGTCCAGTCTGTATCTGTAGCACCACGCACAATCTTTCTAGGTACATAGTCGTTATGACAGATAATCAAAGTGTCAGCACTCTGAGTCCAGTTGATCTCTTTAATCTCAGATATGCTATAAGGCACTGTTAGATAATCATAAACAGTTCCGTTGATATTAGTCTGTAATACGCCATCTTTATAGATGTACATCTTAGAATCAACGAACACCAAAAGATATGTCTGCGTAACATTGAACTCAAACCTAACTAGACGTACTGATGACTCTGTAACTGTATCAATATACTTCATACCAGGTCTGCGCTTAACGCCACCTTGGCCTAGGCAAATAACATTAGTTAATGTTTCAGCACCTTTAGTATAACTCTCAGTATCAATCCTTGCTGCTAGTCTTGGATCAAGCTCTCCAGCAATGAATGATGCTTGAGATGCAATTGCTTTAGCCATTAGTACCTCGAATTAATTAATCTAGATCCCTCTAAGGCTGGTGGGCCAATTGATGGTGTAGATTGTGAATCAATAGTCTTAGATCGTTGTAATTGTTTTTCTGCCAGTCCTGCGTAGTATTCACCACGAGTAGCAGACTCAGTAATAGGAATAGCAAATACTGATGCTAGTCTTAATTCTAATAGCTGTGTGAAGTAAGCAGGAAGGAATGACTCATCAGGTTTGTATGTGTAGTCAAGAACCATCGTTGTATTATCTGAATATAGCTTATCAGCATAGATCTGGTAATTATCGTTACCTTCGTCTATGTGTTGAGCTACTAAGAAGTCAGCAGGTAATTGATATGCGTACTTCCACTGATTAACTGGTGCTGCTGTTAGTCTTGATAATGTAGCTTTAGTAGAAGCAAAGCGCCAAGGATGAAGTGTTAATAGACTCTCAAATGTTGAAGAGTATAGGTTGGCTGCAATAAGCGCTGCTACTGTGTCTTCGGTAAATGAAGCAATTGGGCTTTCACCGATTAACAATAAAGCATTTGATGCAATGTCAATATCTGTATAGTTTTTAACTGCTGACATGTTCTCTTCCTAAATTATTTTAAGAAAAGCCCCTCGTGAAAAGGGCCAGTCTTAACGCAACTTACGCAGTTTCGTCAATATCAACTTGTACTGTACCTGTCTTATCAACAACTACCGCACCAGCTTTAACTTTACCTAGTGATAACCAAGAAACCTTCTCAGGTACATAGTTAACTTCAGTAGAAACATCAATACCTACAGCTAAACCAACAGCTGATTTATGGTATGCCCAACAAGAGCGGATGTTAGTAGCAACAACTAAACCACCTTCAGAACGAGTTTCGATCATCTTCCACTCGAAGCCCATGAATGTGTTCATCTCACCTGACATCAATACACGTAGTGCGTTGTAATCAGCTGAAGTGATAGTTGTGTTGTTCATCATTGACTCAATTGCAGCAGCAGAACAAACCATAACACGGCCTTCCATCGGAACACCAGCATCATTTAGTTTAGAAGCAGCTTCTGTAATCTTAGCCAAAGTCATGTTAGTACCACCGTTTGCAATAGCAGGCGGTGAAGTAACAGCTTCAAGAGCATCTAATACTAACTGATCAACTCTACGACCTAAAGCACCAGCAATAGTAGTTGCTAGTTCAGTGCGTTCGTCAAAGTTTACTTCAGCAGCATCAAAGATGTCTGTGTACTCTGGAGCAACATAGTTGCTTAAAGTACATGCAACTTTAGCATGTGAAACGTCCATTGCTGTAACGTCTGCTTGAGTAGTACCACGAGCAGCGGCTGTGCCTTTACCCATTGTACGGAAGTTGTGTGTATCGCCTACTACGCCTGTACGAACTCGTACTGTATCACGTAATTTACCTGCGCCTGCAAAGGCATGTTTTACTTCTGCGTCAAACTGTGCTGATGCCGAAGAACTTAAATTAACTGACATGTTAATCTCCTATGAATTAAAAAATTATCTTACTTTCTCGATTCAAAGTGGCCATGTATGGGTTCGAATCTAGCGCTTTCGAGGCGCTTAAACTACTCATACAGGCCGATTAACGGGTATCTGTGGCTTGATTATAGCAAAAAACTACACCAAGTGTTAATTATTTATTGTCTAATTGTTTTTGCAGGTCCAGTTCCAAAGAAATTATCAAACTTTTGTTTGACTTCTTCTCTATATGAAGACGATGTTTGGTACTTCTCATCATTCATTAACTCATATAAAGCTTCTTTAGTAACTGTGTTCACTGGTTGAGCTGTATCAGGTGCTGAAACTTGTGTCTCTCTAGATAATGATCTCATTCTTTCTAGTAACTGAAAGCCTTCTGCTGTAGTTGCCATAGTCTGTAACGTAGCAAACTCACCTTCATCTAAAGTACCCTTCGCCCATTGCACCATGTCTGTAACTCTTTGACCAGCATCTGGACCGATCTTCTTCATCTCATCTTCCATGTTAGGTTGTGAGCCTACAATGTTATTGATGTACACGCCAAGCAACTCACTATGAGCATCTTGTGATAGTCCTGCTGCCTGCGCCCACTCATTGAAGTTTTCCATTAGTGGATCGCCTTCAGGGATCTCTACATTCAAACCTTCAGGAATGACAGTTTCATATCCATCTTTAGGTGCGCCAGTAAATGAGCCTAGCTTAGACTCCAGACCGTTATAAGCTTGCGCTTGGTCTGCTATAGTAGCGTACTTGCTAGACTTAAACCACTCTGGTGTTTCTCCCTCACCTGCTACACCCTCTGATAAGTACCATGCGTTCTCGTCTGTTGTTGTATCTGCTACGCCCGTATCCGTAACTTCTGGGGCTGATGCCTCAGATAATAATGTTTCATCTTCCATAATAACTAGTCTCCACGATTGTTATATTTACCACTCTCTTGTCTCATAATGCAGGACTTAAACATACGTACCACACTATTCTGTCCTTCACGATAATATCCCTGACCTTCTACCTGACCAGGAACACATACCGCTGTCTTGATGTATCTCTCATCTAGCCACTCAAGAACCTTCTTACCGTCTTTGCTCTTGAATACCTTTGCGATTAACGCATCAAAATCTTTTTGATTATCTATCATTCACCCTCTGCAAGTTGCTGTGCCATCTCTGGGTTCTTCATTGCAGCTTCTGCCACCTGTTGTTGCTGTGCTGCTTGTTGCATTTGAGCTTTAATCTCTACTCTAGCTTCAGCATCTCTAATCAATGACTTATCAACTCCTAGTAATTTAGCAATATGCTCAGGGAATGCTTCAAGATCTAGACCGATCTGCATTGCCTCTGGGCCAACCATGCCTGCAAACTGTACAAACTGTGCAATCTTACTTACCTCATCCATGTCCTGCTGTTGTGCAAGTGGTGAAACAACTTTGATCTCTACAAGCTGACCACCTACTTTGATAGGTGAAACTTTCTTAGCACGCTCAAGAATATAGTAAGCTCGTTTAATTAACTTATTAATAAACTCAATCTGTAATCTACCGAATGAAGAACCGATGTCTGACATTAACTCTTGTTGTCTAATGCTGATCTCAGTTGCTGACTTAGTAGGGCCTGTTACTGCGCCTAGTTGATCGTGATATAAGGCTTTACGAATAGAGTCTCTTAAATCACCAAGGATTAACTCTGATACGTTGAAGTTACCACCTGATACTAACGGCTGTAATGATCCTTGCTGACCTACTGGCACAATTGCACCTGGTGCTACACTGATAGTCCATGGGTTTAATACGCCATCGTCCACTGCTGTATATACACCTGCAATTTCTTTCTCAGCATTCTTCAGTACAAACTTAACAACTTCATTAGCTGTCTTAATGTCTGGTAGTGCTGTCATGATAGGGCCACGACCGTAACGCTCGCCTGCTACCTTAGACCATCTGAACACGATCCAAGGACTCTGCTCAAAGTAATCTTCAAATACAACGTGCTTAGTAGCTGACTCAATTACACAGAATGTATATTGCTTCTCTTTGTCATCCCAGATAGTAGCTTCAATAATGTGAACTAACTCATCTGGCTTCTCTTGCATCATTTTATGTACTGCTTCTGATGCTTTACCTTTAGGCCAGATACGCTCAATGTCTCGTGCTGCTACTGAGTGATCTCTAAATACGTTCTCGACTGTACCACTTGGGCCATCTTCGATAATAAGTTGTTTCAAAGGTACGGCCTTGAATCTTAATAGATCCTCACCTTCACCTTCTTCTAATAGTAATGCGCCTGTACCTACAGCAAGATCAAGGAATGCCTCATTAGCTTCTGTAGCTAAGTTGGAATTGTTGATATACGAGAATAAAGTATCTGTTTCCCTCTCTAGTTGAGCATCAATCTTAGTCTGTTGCTCTTTAGGAACTGCAGTACCTGCTGCCAACTTCGCCCACTTCTTAAAAGGTGGTACTAGTGTTGACTGTAGTCTTGATGCAAATCTCTGAGTAGCAATTAATGCTGTAGAGTCATAGATTCTTGTATTCTTTTTAGCACCAGAGGCATGTTGATTAAACACCTCACGTTGTGGCAGTGCATATTCGTAACACTCTTTCCAGTGTGACTCCCACGAACCTCTATGTGCTTTTGCAGTCTCGTATCTTTTAATGATAGAGCCTACTGCTTGGTTGCTCTTGCTATAGCTTGGCATTGTTTACCCCAGTGTCGTTGACTTTACACCCTTTTCATCGCCTGAAATAAGTAGTGATCTACCCATTCTACGTCTGAAGCCTGCTGATTGTCTTTTCTTTGCTGCAAACTCTTCTTTTCTAGTCTCACGATCTCGCTGTGCTTCAGCTTTCAATTGTGACTCGCTCGGTCCTGGTGCTGATGGTGATAGGAATCCCATGGTTTTCTCTCCGTAAATAATTATATAATTTTTTAGGTGTTACGATCCAAAAGGCTCTAACCCCTATTAGATGCTTGATTATATTAACACAAGTCATGACTCCACGGAAAATAAATTTGTTCTCTCTATTCTTCCTAACATATAGCACCGTATGACCTAACTCTAACATCATCTCTGGTACATTATCATCTATTGTGTAAGGCATAACTTGTATCTCTAGCCAACAACCAAGTGGATCTATTAGAATCCAATTGAAGCCATCCCATCTAAAAGCAAAACAATGTCTGAATCCTTTAGATGTAAACAGATCCCATATATGCCATCGCCCACCATCCACGAAACACACGAACCAGTCTATTTCATTTTCTACGAGTTCAACCACGATGTATTTGCCATAGGTTGTCTCTTACCTGCTTCTGGTCTATTCTCTCTAAAGGCAATAGCAAAGTATCTAAACGCATCTGCGAAATGTGAACTCCAGTCATGTAATGGATGTGGTTTGTACACACCCTTCTTCTCATCAAACTCTTTGCGGTATCGTCTCAAAGCATTAAGGCCGTCTTTAGTGCCTGTCTTCTCAAAATAACACTTAGGTAGTATAGCTCTAGCAGCATGGATGCCATCTTCAACTGATAGTCTTGGTACTACAAGGAAGTTAATGCCTAGCTTACGTGCTGTCTCTAATCTTGATTTACCTGTGCCTAACTCTCTCACGCCTATATCATGTGGTGCGTAGTGTCTTCCCATCACTGCTTGGTTCTTAACTCTCCAGTCATGTAGATAGTTGATGTAGAATCCTAGTCCTTCACCCTGGTTCTCAAACGCATGAACAATACGCAGCTCCATACCTACTTGCTGAACAAACCATATAGAAGTAGCATCTGCCACACCTAGATCCCAGTAAGTATCAACAGGGATATTAGGCTCTACAGCAAAGTTCATGATCTGACTATCGTCAATAAACTTAGCATAGTATGATCCATCTCTATTAGATAAGACTTCACCTTCCCAGACATGGTTGTATAAGTCTTCATTCTTTTCTTTGAGCTGTAATCTCTCGGCCTCTAACTCTTTAGGAAACCAAGGATTGTCATTGTAATTTACTTTAACAACGTATGAATCACTAGGTGGATGTAGTACAAAGCGATCGTAGGTATTATCCATTTCATCGTTTGGATTGAATGAACACCAGATCTCTGAGCCTTCCTTACGCAGCGTGGGGATCAAAGTTTCCCATGATGTGTGAGTAACTGATTCTGCTTCTTCCACCCAAACTATGTCCAGGCCTTCCATTGATTTAATCTTAGTGATGTTAGAACGCATACCTTCAAAGATAAACCTTGAACCATTAGTACCTAGTATCTGAGTCTTTTGTACATCAAAGTAAGCACCTAAGCCCATGCGCTCAATAGTATCACCTAGTAGTTGTAACACTGAGTCTTGAATAGATCGTTGTATCTCACGAGAGCATAGTATTCTTACTGGTTTTTCCCATGCTTTCTTTACTAGCATTGATGCAATAGTCCAAGACTTACCTGATCCACGCCCACCATAAGCAATCTTATATCTATGTGGCTTTAGGAAAGGTTCAAACTTTCTGGTTACATCTACATTAACCTTCATCGTAGTCTTCTACTTCTCCACCATCAATAATGGTTACAATCACTTCATTGTCATTCTGCATTGATCCAGCTAAGTTAATATCTTTAGCATCACCATATCCACGATCCTTTAATACTGCGGGTGCAAACTTATTCAATACAACAGGGTTACGGTCTTCAAATACATGCTTGGCTATCTCATCTTCCCATCTATCTCTTAGGGCTTCTTTAGCCTGATCTACCGCCTCTGCGAAGTTGTCGGATGTGTTTAACCACTCATAATAAGTTGATCTATGTATATCAGCAGTTCTACAGGCTTTAGAGATGTTGCAATAACCAGACACCATGCCATTAATAAACTTGATCTGTTTATTGCTTAATCCTGTGCCTATTAGTATAGGTAAATTATCCGTCATGGCATAGCCCCTTCTACGCCTTTGAATGATCCATCTACTGTATCAAACATAAACGTAACTTCTTGGTTAGTAAGATCTACGCAGTCACATACTGGATCGCTCATACCTCTCTGAAAGAAAGAAACATAAGTGTATTCGTCACCTTCTATGATGATCTTATTGCTAATACCATCGCCTACATCTTTAGTCATCATTATTAAAAACTGTTGTAAGTCACTCATTGCCTTCTTCCCATAATTCGTTATAAGGTTTAATTCGGTATTGCTCGTCTTCCAAGAACATAGGCATATCTAGGTCTTCCCAATGGCTAACGCTCTTATCGCAACAAAGTGTCTCTAGCTTCTGAATGGTGAAGCCTTGAGCAAAGGCGTGTATAACTTCTGCGTGTATGTGTTGTGTCATCTCTTAATTCCCATTGATTCATAATATAAGTCTTCAGGTCTAGGTAAGATAATCCCGTACTCAGACATTAGTATATCTATCTGCTCAAGGTAATCTTTAAACTCTTTGACCTTTAGTTTTGTTGTGCTTCGTAACTCTTTGATAACACTCAACTTTGTTGTAGTTTCAGTATAACCTAAGAACTTGTCTCTTAATATAGCATGTGTTTCGTCTTTAGTATAACCCAACTCTCCACCTATTACGCTTATCCACTCCCAATACAATCTATTCTGCTTTACTGAGCGTGAGTCTTTATCATCTCTTATCTCTATGATAGCTTTGTCTGAATCAGGATACTCTTTAAAGTGAGCCTGTATCATTGATTCAAGTATGTGTTGCTTAGGTTTGGTTCTTTCAATAACTCGTTTCACATCAATCCCTTACTAACTAAAATCTCTTGTGTTCGTTTCATACCCATTAGGTGACTCAATAGTAGAAATTCTTGTGAATAATCAGTTTGTACACGCCCATC
>Ga0233440_1002054_pt1 | contig 17262 bp, 21 predicted proteins | sample SI_123_September_5_FD_182791 | JGI IMG/M metagenome (GOLD analysis project Ga0233440, IMG submission 182791) | Seawater microbial communities from Saanich Inlet, British Columbia, Canada - SI_123_September2016_120_MG | ecosystem: Environmental > Aquatic > Marine > Inlet | place: Canada: British... | reverse complement strand
GATGAATTTCCATATTACCCGTGCCTTTAAACTCTTCATAGATAACATCATCCATTCGTGAACCCGTCTCAACCAATGCTGTTGCAAGAATGGTTAAGCTTCCACCATGTTCTACATTTCTTGCTGCACCAAAAAATCGCTTAGGTCGATGTAAGGCATTGGCATCAACTCCCCCCGTCAGCACCTTACCCGATGAAGGTATAACTGTATTATATGCACGCGCCAATCGGGTAATTGAGTCCAACAGAATAACAACATCACGCTTATGCTCGACCAATCTTTTTGCTTTTTCCATCACCATTTCAGCCACTTGCACATGACGACTGGCAGGTTCATCGAAGGTACTTGAAATGACTTCCCCCCTTACTGACCTTGCCATTTCAGTGACTTCTTCTGGACGCTCATCAATCAACAACACCATCAAATAACATTCTGGATGTTGTGCGGCAATTGATTGTGCTATGTTTTGTAGCATTAATGTTTTACCTGCCTTGGGAGGTGAAACAATCAAGCCTCGCTGACCTTTGCCGATTGGCGAAACCAAATCAACAATACGTGCCGTAATATCTTCTGTACTCCCATTGCCTTGCTCAATATTAAATTTCTCATTGGCAAATAATGGCGTGAAATTTTCAAACAATACTTTATTTTTGGCTTGTTCAGGCGGTTCAAAATTAAGCTCACCGACTTTCAACAAAGCAAAATACCGCTCACCGTCTTTCGGCGGACGTATTTTACCTGCCAGCGTATCACCTGTTCTTAACTGAAACCGTCTTATTTGGCTTGGGGAAACATAGATATCGTCTGGTCCTGCCAGATAAGAACTATCGGCAGATCGCAAGAAACCAAAACCATCTTGCAGGATCTCTAAAACACCATCGCCAAAGATATCCTCACCTTTTTTAGCGTGTGATTTTAAAATTGCAAATACGATATCTTGTTTACGTGATCTCGTAACGTTATCTAAACCCATTTTACGGGCAATTTCTACTAATTCAGCGGGCGTTTTCCGCTTAAGTTCTGTTAAGTTCATAATCTCAGGTAGGTGTTTAATTTGAAGGTTAAATAAAGATGATTAAGACTAAATCGAATGATCCAGGCTTACCGTTAAAATTTTAGTGATTTCCAGATTAAGGAGTTTGTTGGCAGATAGAAAGAGACTACCATGTTAAGAATGTAATTGTATCAATTGTAGAATGAATAATTTTCAAAATTGAGGTTCAGCTCACTTTTTAAACTGAAGCTCAATATGAAATCAATATTTAATTAATGTAGGTGAACATAATTGTGTTCTATAATTGCAACTATAGATCAACCCATTAAATATTACTATCAATAAATGCAGTAAGTTGTGATTTTGATACTGCGCCAACCTTTGTTGCTTCAACATTCCCATCTTTAAATAGCATTAAAGTAGGAATACCTCTTATCCCATAACGAGGAGGAGTATCCATATTTTCGTCGATGTTTAATTTAGCAACAACAATTTTACCCGCATAAGTTTTCGATACTTCATCTAAAATTGGCGCAATCATTTTACATGGTCCGCACCACTCTGCCCAATAATCTACCAGAACAGGGACACTAGATTTAATAACTTCACTTTCAAAAGAACTATCAGTGACATGTATAACGTGTTCACTCACATTCACACTCCATTTAATAAATTATAATAATTGAATTTTTTAGATAATATATATTTTTATGACGGAAATAATGCTACGGCAAAGAGGTGAAAGATGAAACAACATGAAATGACAATCTGCAATCTTAATAACTTGACCACACCTTAATCTTTAGAGCCTATAACTATACATATAAAAATATAAAATCGATACCAGTCTTTACTAAAGATAGGATATTTTGATATAAATTCAGCATAAAAACAAATAATATTCTTATTTTCTTTGAATATATTAATCAATATAGACTCATTTCACCAAATTATGAACACACTTTTATCATGAGTGAAGCCAACAAAACTGAAATAACAGCGCAAAACAAATGTGAATTTTGCATCAATTCAAAATGCTGTACTTACGTTACTCAAAAAATTGATACGCCCAGATCAAAACTGGACTTCGAACATTTACTCTGGCAGGTTTCTCATCTTAATGTAGAAATTTATCAGGACAGTGATGGCTGGTTCATCTTGTTTCAAAGCAAATGTGCGCACTTACTGGCTGACAGAAAATGCGCTGTGTATGATCGCAGACCCTACATTTGTGAAGACTACTCAAATGACTATTGTGAATATGACTCGCCTGCAGAAGAAAGCTTTAAACTTCACTTTAAAACCTATGATGAATTACGCACTTATTGTTTGAAACGATTTAAACGATGGGTTAAATAACAAGGAATGGGCACGAAATAAATCAATACCTCTCATTGCTCATTGCCTCTCTACAAATCAACCGATGCTGTTTCAAAAGGCCAGTCCCTGATTCCACCATCAAGTGATAATACATCAAATTTATTTTGATTTAACATCATCACAGCCACTGCACTTCGACTACCTGAATGGCAATAAGCAATATACTTTTTGCTAACATCCAGCTCATTCATTCTGTCTCGCAATTCATACAACGGCAATAAATTTGCATCGGGAATATGCTCTTCGTCATATTCTTCTGAATACCGAACATCAATTAATTCATATCCCGTTTCCAACATTGTTTTTGCAATTTTAGCATTGACGGTTTTAACAAATTCTTTACTGATCAATTCACCAAAATCTTCTTTATAAAGTACCAGCAATTCACCATCCGAGGTCATATGAACTGTTTCACTTCTGGTTTTACCCGTCACCAAAGCCTCATCACCAAAAGCATCTCCATCAGTTAATTCGGAAATTAATCTTGGCTCATCATCATACAAACCCATTTGAAAAACTTCTGCGGTTCCTTTGGTGATCACAAAGTAAGCGTCGCCATCCTCACCTTGCTTAATAATTTCTTCTCCCTTCTTAACCTGACGAGACTTCATTTTTTTGAAAGCCTCTTCCACACACTCCATCGGCAAACGTTTAAAAACCAAAGAATTCCTAACACTGTCTATTCTTTCTTTCAGCTCTTCATCGATATCTTCTGTAATGTGTACCACTTCATCCCAGGAAATCAGCTTATCTAGCATTTCTCTATCGGCATGACAGATAATGGCATCTTCTTTGGCGACCAGCGTTGATGTATTAGGCTTTGAAAGCAATACCAATGGGCGCACTCGAGTTTCTTTTGGCCCAGAAATTGATTTGACCTGGCCTCTTTGTATTAATTCCAACCTGCCCTCTACCACAAACAGGTAATCATGCCCCGTACCTCCCGTTATCTGAAAAATCTCTCCTTCTTTCATTTCAATAAAACGAACCAGATTGGCCACTTCAAAAATTCTTTCCTGAGACAATAGATTAAATGGAAAATAATTTGTTGTAAGTTTTCCAATAATTCTTTCCATTTTAACGCTCTGCATAATAGTCTCCGCTCTGCTCCAGAATTTTTTTCAAATTCCTAAATTTTTAATTATTTCATTATTATTTAATCGCTGATGATTTGTTTGCAGCTGATTCTCTCTAACAATTGATTTTAAATCATTTAAAGCATTTTCAAATTGGTCATTAATCACCAGGTAATCAAAATTATAATAATGCATCATTTCTTTAATTGCCGTCTCCATTCTGCCGTCAATAATCTGCTGACTATCTTGCCCCCGACTTTCCAATCGTTCTCTTAACGCATCAACTGAAGGAGGCAAAATAAAAATGGAACGACTATTGTTTATTCTTTTTCTAACCTGATCCGCTCCTTGCCAATCTATTTCCAAAATAACATCAATGCCTGCATTGAGTTTTTCATTCAGTTTTTCAACCGATGTTCCATAATAATTCCCGTAAACATGAGCGTGCTCTAAAAACGCTTGCTGTTTGACCATTTGTTGAAATTGTTTTTCATCCGTAAAATAATAATCTTTACCCTCAACTTCTGCTTCACGGGATTTTCTTGTGGTATACGAAATTGACAACTGTATGCCGTGCTCATCTCCCACTAAGGCTTTAACCAACGATGTTTTTCCCGTTCCTGAAGCCGCTGATATAATATAGAGCAAACCTTGACTCATGTAATCCTCACTATAATTTTAAAACCATTGAATCTATTTTTTCAGATTTCAGACGACGTTTCACGCTGACCAATTGTTTCTTATCTAAAGGACCTAATAACAAACGGTACCAGCTTTTGCGCTGAACGATGACTTTTCTAACCCGTACATCAAAACCTGATAAAATCAACTTTGCTTTTTGTGCATCAGCATCCCGCTCTCTTTCAAATGACCCCACCTGCAACACATAGCGCTGAGAACTATTACTGATTGATTTTTCAGGTTTTGGAACAACACGAACAGTCTTTTTAACAGGATGATTAACCTCAGTTTTAATTTCTTCACGCCCACTGACATTAAAATCCATCTTTGGCAACAATTCATAAAAATCCAGCTTGATTTTTTCCAGTGAAATAATTTTTTGTCTTTTTTCAGAAGAAGTTGAAGCCAATGTTTTGTTATTACCATTGATTTGTTGTAGATTGTACAGATGAAAAAATGCCGAACAAACCAACCCCATAAACAGCCCAGAAACAAGCCACTTTATATTTGAACCCGACGAATTATTAGTTTTTTTTTTGACCATTGAGTGTTAACACAGCTATATTGATTAATTAGAGTATACTTTGATTTCAATTATAGTTGATCAAATCGATAATCACAGAAAATCATCTACAGGAAAATAATGTGGACTGCCGAGACCTCAGACAATTCATTCAAATATTAGAAGACAAAAATAAACTCAAACGAATCACTCATGAAATAGACCCCTACCTTGAAATGACGGAGATCAGTGACCGTACACTCAGAACCAATGGCCCAGCATTGCTCTTTGAAAACCCAAAAGCTTTTCAAACTCCCGTCTTAACTAATTTATTTGGCACCACAGAACGCGTTGCGATGGGTATGGGACAAACCTCAATTGAAGCCTTGCGTGAAGTTGGCAAATTACTGGCATTCTTAAAAGAACCTGACCCACCCAAAGGGATGAAAGATGCTTGGGAAAAACTGCCAATTTTTAAACAAGTATTGAACATGCATCCGAAACAAATCAAGAAAGCACCTTGCCAAGAAAACATCTTAAGAAATGACGAGATAAAACTATCGGAATGGCCAATACAAACCTGTTGGCCTGGAGATAAAGCACCCTTAATCACCTGGGCACTGGTCATTACCAAAGGGCCACTCAAAGAGCGGCAAAACATTGGCATTTACCGCTTACAAGTCATTGATGAGAATAAAGTCATCATGCGCTGGCTATCTCATCGGGGTGGCGCACTGGATTTCAAAGAATGGAAGCAACAGCATCCTGGCGAAAAATTCCCCATTGCGGTTGCTCTTGGAACTGATCCGGCCACTTTACTGGCAGCAGTTACTCCCGTTCCCGACACCTTATCAGAATATGCGTTTGCAGGATTGTTACGAGGCAGCAAAACTGAAACAACACAATGCTTAACCAATCAACTACAAGTTCCCGCTTATGCAGAAATTATTTTAGAAGGCTTTATTGACCCGACTGAAACAGCAGAAGAAGGACCTTTTGGCGACCATACAGGTTATTACAATGAAGTGGAAACATTTCCTGTCTTCACCATTGAAGCGCTCACCCATCGTAACAACCCGATTTATCACAGCACCTACACTGGGCGTCCACCTGATGAACCTTCTGTTTTAGGATTAGCACTCAATGAAGTTTTTATTCCCATTTTACAAAAACAATTTCCTGAAATCATCGACTTTTATTTACCCCCCGAAGGATGCTCTTATCGAGTCGCCATCATCAGCATCAAAAAACAATACCCTGGACATGCCAAACGCATCATGATGGGAGCCTGGTCGTACTTGAGACAATTCATGTACACCAAATTTGTTATTGTCACCGATGATGATGTTAATGTGCGTGACTGGAATGATGTCATCTGGGCTATTTCAACCCGAGTTGATCCCATAAGAGACACCATTATGCTTGACAATACCCCCATAGATTACCTAGATTTTGCATCTCCCGTTTCAGGTTTAGGTTCAAAAATGGGCATTGATGCAACCAATAAATGGCAAGGAGAGACTGCTCGAAACTGGGGTGAGACGATTAAAATGACCGATGAAGTTAAAGCCAGAATAGATAATATCTGGAATGAATTAGGACTTTAGGCAATCTTAGGAATGGGCACGAACTATGCAACTATTTGAGTAACGAAGTCTATGGGGTAATAAATTGAGTAAAAGTTATTTTTGAATCGTTCCTAAAATTACGCTAAAAATCCAGCAAATTAATCATCGACTTCTTAATTATTTTATAAATATCTGGCGCATCAATTTCCATGACCTGATTAATCACCCACTTATTCACTTCTTCATCCCCCATTACTTTTTGAATCATAGCGCCTAAATGCCGAGTAAATGAGTAACTGGGCCCATCTTCTGTGAATTTATACTCAGCATATTCATTCGATCGCTGATTCAAGGTATTGATGAATCCTGTTTTGTAGTCACCTTTGCCTAAAAAATCCTGAGCATTATCCTGAACGTGTTCAGCACAACTACTGGCAAGTGCAACAATAAATTCTTGCCTTTCTTCATCCGTATCAAATAAATCATAGGCAACTCGGTCAGCCATCTGTATTTCAAAAGCCAAGTATTCACAAATCACAACAATGAGTTGGCCATGACTCTTAAATTGATAAAATTCCACATACAGATTATTGGCATTTTCCTTTGCGAGCCTCCATACGATGTAGGCAAGCGCTCCTGCGCACTCATCCATGGTTTTTGCCGAGAGGTCATTCATACCCGAATCATGCCAGCGATTTTTTAAACGATAAGCCATGTTAATTTCCTTGCGAAGTTAGGTAACTCACAATAAATAAACCACACATCTTACTTGCACTCCAAAGGCATAAAGCTCGTTTTGTTCATCTTCTTTATCACAAAGAAAACGGACAAAATGCCTGCACAATATGGGCAGTTTATTTATTGCATGCTACTTTAGGGGATGCGCAACCAATAAACATCCAACTTGCTTGTACCCAAAGGGCACAATAATATTTTTGTCTTTCTTTTTTGTTGCCAAAATAGTTGTGCAGTTCGACTACACGCCTATTTTTGCACCTCAAAGGTGAACAAAAATCCTGTGCAATTTGGACATTTATTTATTTCGCCGTCTCTTATTTGCTTTCTACATTTAACCAATCAAGTTGTACAATATTAATATTGTAATTAATACCATATTTTTTCCGTTGAATTGCAATGGGAATATAATTAAGTTTGGGTGCAAACCAGATAACGGTATTGGTTATTTTGTTGTTTTTTGTCAGTTCGACTTTAATTGCCTGATAATTTCCCAATGCAGTTGCTATTTCTTCTTCACCGATAATGACATATTGATACGACTTTAATTTTCCGCCATCCGCCACTGAAAATTTAAATGATTTTTCATCACCTTTTTTTGATAATTGTTGAATTAAGGCAATTTGGGAACTCAGTTTATCTTGTGTTTGTGAATTAATGTCCAATAACCAAGATTTTTTACCCACTGTATTTTTAACAATATGGTCATCCCAATTAAACAGCAAATCAACTTTGCGCTGATTTTTATTAGAATAGTAAGTGTATTGATATTTTATGGGTTTAATTTGATGATTAACCACATTCCATTGGCTTTTTTCCAGTAAATTTCTATCCTGAATCCAGGAATAAAAATCATTGGTTTGAGTTTCAGACTCATAAAAAAAATGTTTGCCTTTTTTATAGTAGGAAATACGAATATTGCTAAAGCTAACACCTGATTTTTGAATCGTATAATAGGCGTTAAAAAATGGCAAACTTTCACCACAAAATACGCTAAAACTGAACAGAGATACAAACAAACAAATACTGTATTTTGCTGAATCTAACACAAGTAGTCTCGCTTCACGAAAAAAGTTAAAGACGGTGAATAACAGGGTCATAAGAAATAGGCTGTAACAATGGTTGATTGTTATAAAAAACTTTACCGTCCATGAAACGAATTTTTTGCTGAAGACACCATTGAATTGCAATGGGATAAATCAGGTGTTCTTGTTGCAACACTCGATCAGCCAGTTTTTCTGCACAATCATCAAGTAATACAGAAACTTTGGCTTGTATAATATTAGGCCCCTCATCCATTTCAGGTGTGACAAAATGCACACTTGCACCATGCTCTTTTTGTTTCGCATCAATGGCTCGCTGGTGCGTATTTAGACCTTTAAATTTAGGCAATAAGGCAGGATGTATATTAATAAGCTTACCCAAATACTTTTCTACAAATAATTCACTCAAAATTCTCATAAAACCAGCCAAAACAATCAAATCAGGCTGATAACGTTCAATTATATCACTCAAATCCTCGTCATATTCAACCCGACTTTGACCAGGTATCATTTCCAGTATTTCTGTTTGAATATTGGCATTTTTTGCCCGACTCAGACCCAATGCATTTACTTTATTACTGATAACGGCATCAATGGTTGCAACATTATATTGCTGAACCCAGTTAATAATTGACTGTAAGTTACTGCCATTTCCTGAAATCAAAATAACCATGGATGGCAAAGTTTTTTTATTCATTATTCTATAATAATGGAATTGTCATCAATTGATGTTTCAATTTCACCGATATGCCATGCCCTAGCAGAATCATTATTAAGCAATGTCAATGCTTGCTCCAAGTCACTGGGTGACACACATAAAATCATACCAACACCACAGTTGAATGTGCGATGCATTTCAGTATTCGAAACATTTCCCTCAGTTTGTAACCACTTAAATATATCAGGCCATTGCCACGATTGACTGTTAATTTTTGCACACGTTCCACGGGGTAAAACTCGGGGTATATTTTCCAACAAACCACCACCCGTAATATGAGAAATGGCATTGATCTGAATAGATTCGAGTAACGACAAAATTGTTTTAACATAAATGGAGGTTGGCTTTAACAACAAATCACCGATTGATTCACCATTCAATTGATGCGTTAATTCAACCCCCGAAATCTCTATGATTTTTCTAATTAAAGAAAAACCATTGGAATGAGGCCCAGAAGAAGGCAATGCGATCAACTGATCACCCACTTTGACATTCTGCCCATCAATAACTTTGCTTTTATCGGCAATGCCTACACAAAAACCAGCCAAATCATAATCTTCAGCTTGATACATCCCTGGCATTTCAGCCGTTTCACCGCCAATTAAAGCCGCTCCAGACAATTCACAACCTTTGGCAATTCCCGTAATTACATCTTTTGCCGTTTCAACATCCAATTGCCCCGTGGCATAATAATCTAGAAAAAATAAGGGTTTAGCACCCTGCACAATAATATCGTTAACACACATTGCAACCAAATCAATGCCAATTGTGCCGTGTTGATTCATCTGATGAGCCAGCATTAATTTTGTTCCGACACCATCCGTTCCAGACACCAACACGGGGGTTTTATAGTCTGCCAGAGGAATTTCAAATAATGCACCAAACCCACCCAATTGACCCAATACTCCTTTGCCATGAGTTTTTTTGACAATCGGTTTAATTTGATCAACTAAGGTATTACCTGCTTCTATATCAACACCCGCTTGTTTATAATCCAGCGTTTGTTTGGATACTTGACTAGCCACTTAATATTCTCCAATCTACAAATATAATTCTATTTGGGTTTCACTTGAACTCCAGAGTGGAGTATTCTATCAATTTTATTGATAAACACCATTTAAATTTTGAAATTAGAAAACTTACGCTTTGCTGTCATTAGGAAAAAAAATGTTTCATCGCATCATCATTATTATCTCATTATTAACCTGTAACTTTTCAGCTCAAGCCATTCAGGTCAAACAAATATACGAAGCCGAAGTTGAAGTTAAAGATCAGGAAACTGAACAAAGAGCAGAAGCCATTCAACAGGCTTTTGAAAAAGTGCTGATAAAAGTAACAGGATTACACCAATCAGAAATTAAAAATATTTTAAACAATGAAATGAATTTGGCAGATCAGTATGTTCAACAATTTAAATATCGACTGGAGGAAAAACTGCCCGAAGAAGAAATACCCAATGAAAACAATAAAAATAAGGTAATAGCGGTTGAAATAGACAACAATAAAGAACAAACTGCGCCACTCAATGACAACGCTGAAAATAGCGAAACAACTGAACCACAACTGGTCACTCACTATTATTTATGGGTTAAATTCTATGAAGAATCAGTCACTCGTTTACTGAAAAAATACAGCTTACCTGTCTGGGGGAAAATCAGACCCCTCACATTGATTTGGCTTGCCATGGATGAATTTGGCAAACGTTCTATTTTAGGTGAATCTCAACCCTCTGAAATCATCACCATTGCTGATGACATTTCTAAATCCAGAGCCATCCCCATTGTTTTTCCATTACTCGATTTAACCGATCGATCTTTATTATTCAGTGATGTTTGGGGTAATTTTTCTGACAATATATTACGTGCATCCACCAGATATGAACCCGACACTATTCTAGTTGGACGTTTAAATCACTACCGAAAAGATTATCTGGGCATTAAATGGACACTTTATCAAGGCGGAGATGAACTTAGTTTTTCACATGAAGGGGCGACCATCGAAAAAGTTTTTATGCTTAGTTTTAATACTTTAGCCGATAAACTGGCCGAACGTTATGCAACCAATACCACGAATAGTGTCATTCAACAACTGACGTTACATGTCTCCAATGTCAGCTCACTCAGCCAATACGTTAAATTAATGGACTATTTAAAACAAATCGACCTCATCTCCAACAGCTACCCAACACAATTCGGTCAAAACAACATCAAACTGGAATTATTCATTCAAGGCGAAATAAACACCTTAAAACAATCCATTTCACTCAGCGATGTATTAAGTAACACTGAAGAAGATACGGTAACCAACATAACGACAGACAACACACTTCCACCACAAAACATTCCCAATTTATATTACCAATTAAATTAGTCGCTAGGATCAGGATCATGTCATCTCTACAAAAATGGATACTCTTTATAGGTGTTTTTGCAGTCGGCTGGATTTTATGGCTACTTGCCCCAATCTTAACCCCCTTTCTCGTCTCTGCATTATTGGCTTACATGGCAGACCCAATTGTTGACCGACTAGAATTAAAAAAAATTCCTCGCACCTTAGCTGTTATCATCGTTTTTTTTGTAATGCTTTTTGGTTTACTGCTGTTATTGGTTATTTTAATTCCACGAATCGAAAGCCAATTATTCATTCTACTCCAAAAATTACCCAGTTATTATGACTGGTTACACAATCACCTTACTTCCTTGTTTGAAGTTCAAAATGAAACCAGTCCCCTATCAACAGACAGCTCAGACATTCAAAAAGTCCTCATGGATCACATTAAAAATGCTGGTGGCATTGCCTCATGGATCCTCGGCTCAATTGCCAAATCATCTTTTGCATTGATCAATTTCATGGTTAATTGCCTGCTTATTCCCGTGGTCACTTTTTATCTACTGAGAGACTGGGATATTTTAGTGGAAAAATGCAAAACAATGTTGCCAATCACATCAAAATCAACGGTTTTAATGTTGGCCAATCAATCTGACAAAGTTTTAGCCGAATTTATGCGTGGTCAAATCATGGTGATGTTTTCACTGGGTGTTATTTACACCACAGGGCTGTGGTTATGTGGTATTGAAATGGCTCTATTAATTGGAATGATGGCAGGCTTGGTGAGTTTTGTACCTTACCTTGGATTTATAGTCGGCTTACTGGTTGCTGGCATTGTAACTCTCATACAATTTCATGACATCAGTCACTTAATCCCTGTAATTGCTGTGTTTGGTGTCGGTCAATTACTTGAAGGCATGATATTAACACCTTATTTTGTTGGAGAAAAAATAGGTTTACACCCTGTTGCTGTTATTTTTTCTGTCATGGCTGGTGGACAACTTTACGGTTTTTTTGGTATTTTACTGGCGTTACCCGTGGCGGCAGTGATTGTCGTTTTACTCAGATATTTCCATCAACAATACATGAATTGCACGGTTATCACAGGAAAATTAAGATGATTGCAATCAACCAATTAGCCAACATTTTAGTCAAAAAACAATCCTCTTTTTTTATGATTATAGGAGATGAACCATTACAAGCAGGTGAAGCCGCTGATTTAATTCGACAAAAAGCCAAACAACAAGGCTTTGATGAACGTGAAGTATTCCATGTCGAACATGGCTTTGACTGGAATCAAATCAAACTTTCAGTTGCCAGTATGTCAATATTTTCAGACAAAAAAATCATTGATATCAGAATACCTTCGGGCAAGCCTGGAAAAGAAGGAGCCAAAGTCTTCGCTGAATTATGCCAACAAGCAGATAAAGATAACTTAATACTTGTCACTTTGGGTAAAATGGAAAGCTCGTCCATGAAAACCAAGTGGTTCAAAACAGTGGATTCCCATGCCACCATCATTCAAGTCAAACCCATTGATATTGCCAATCTGCCTCGCTGGATTGAACAACGCATGAAAAGCAGAAAACTTCATCCTGAAAAAAATGTGGTTGAATTATTGTCTGACCGTATTGAAGGCAACTTATTGGCTGCCGCTCAGGAAATAGAAAAACTTCAACTGTTAAAAGGTGACAATGCCAGCATTACAGAAGAAGACATCAACGAAATGGTCGCCAACAGCTTCCACTTTGATATTTTTGCATTAACCGACTGCATCCTAGCAGGACAAATCAATCGCATCATCAAAATACTTGGCAGCATTAAAAGTGAAGGCAAAATTGATGTTATCCTGGTACTTTGGGTAGTCACCCGTGAAATCAGAATACTCATTGCCATTGCCAATCAACTACATCAAAAACAAAATATGTCTCAAATCATGAAACAACAAAGGGTCTGGGGAAACAAAGTCCAACTGGTCAATCAAGCACTCAATCGACATACCTTTGATTCACTCTATCGATTACTTAACTCCTGTTATCGCATTGATAAAATGATTAAAGGGGAATTATTGGGTAATCCTTGGAATAGTATGTTGCAGGTTTGTATGGTGATGGCGGGAGTAGATGTACTAAGGAATACCTAAGAACGGTACGTTCAACTATCTAAAAGTAACATTTAAATTCATATTACTTAGAAGATGACCATAATTACAATCATAAATAATTCACTGGAATTTGAATTATTTTTTCCGTTAATCGTTCAATTGATGTTGAATTATTAACAACAATACCTAACGGAGCATTGATATCATCTAATAGCACAGTCATAGACTTCAATGATCTTTTAGGAATTATTACACCTAACTTTACCTCCACAGGAATCACACCAAAAAAGCCATCTATAATCAAATCAACTTCTGCTTTATCCCTCGTTCTATAATGATAATAATCAAGATTGGTTGCAGACGTTGCTTGTAAACCTCTGATAATTTCCTCAATCACAAAACTTTCAAATGAAAAACCCGCAATGGGATGAACCAACAAGTCCTCGTGACTTTTTATTTTTAAAAGATAATGCAGTAAACCAGAATCACGAAAAAATCCTTTGGGCATTTTTTGCACACTTTTCTTCTTATTTTTTTCAAAACTATATAGGTTTCTCCACAGAAAGGTATTGTGAATAATATCCAAATAATCCTTAACCGTAGATGATGATATTTCTATTGATTTTGCAATATCTGACTGAACCAGGTGGTGACAGGACAAGTTTGATAATAATTGAAGAAAACGATGATAATTTTGAATATTCAACCGTGGAAAAAGTTTTCGGATATCTCTATCCAGATAATTTTGGATATAATTATCCATCCAATAATAATAAAACTCCTTATCATCAGCTAATAAAGGCTCAGGATAACCACCACTAAACCATTGGCTTATCATCTGTTCACGACTGATTGGTGATGTCAACGCTAGTAATTCAGCCTGTATATTCTGTGGCTCAGCATTGACCAAAATACTGTAAAAATCAGGCAATGACTGATTAACTAACTCATTGCACTTCATCGGTGACAATTCAATGGTTGCTACGCGTCCAGCCAAAGACTCACTTAGCCCTCTAATAATTTCTGGAGAACTAGAACCCGTTATTAAAAAACGCCCTTTAACTGAACGCTGATCATCCACCACACTCCTTAATGTAGAAAATAACTGTGGCAATTGCTGAGCTTCATCAATGATGATTTTTGCTGGATAATTTTGAAAAAAAAACTCCTCATCAGAAGAAATCAATTGAAAATCAGAAGGTCGTTCAAGATCAAAATATTTCCAATCAGGACAAACCATCTGAGCAAGCGTTGACTTACCGCATTGTCGGGGGCCGATAATTGCAACCACTGGAAAAATCTTCAACAACTTGCTTATTTTAGATGTAATATTACGAAAATACATAGTTAACCCTTGACTATCATCCTCTATTCAAAAAATATAAGGGTTAACTGGATTTTTGTCAACATTTAAATTTCTCGCCACAAGCAACCATAGACATACATTGACAATCTTTGAATATAATGCCATATTTATCATCAATATCATTATTCGGAGAACAAACATGCACGTTTCATTAACCCCCGAACTGGAATCACGAGTTAAATCCAAGGTAAAAAGTGGCCTCTACAATAATGCCAGTGAAGTAATACGGGATGCCTTACGTTTTATGGACACTCATGAAGAATGGATACACGAAATCAAACTTGCTCAGCTTCGAGAGCAACTCAATGTAGGCATTATGCAAATCAGTCGCGAAGAAGGTATTGCCATTAAGTCCAAAGAAAGCCTAAATAAATTATTTGATGCCATTAAAGAATAAATCGACCAATGAAGAAATATCAATTAATTGTATCCCCCGTAGTACAGGATGACCTGAAAAACATCTACCAGTTTGGCTTACGTAATTGGGGTGTTATATTCATCGCCAAACCTTTTATTTTTGAAGATATTCTTTGCTATTTGGCAAGAACCTTACAGTTGTCTTATCAATATAAGGAAAATACCACTGACAATACCGCTAATAACAATCAAAATACTCCAGAATCTGATATTTCAGACTGTATTCTTAACGAATTATACGAATATGCTGTCGATGGCGCATCCAGTGATTTAAAAGAATCCATTAAAAAATTAGAACCTAAATATCCAATGTTGTCTCAACAGATATTAGAATTTGTTGATGAATATGATTTTGATGGTTTGGTTGATTTTTTTGAGGGGCTTAAAAAATGAAGTGGATAGCTTATTTATTGCGAGTTACCTAAATCACCAAATAACATCCAATGCCCCAATACTCGATAACTTTGAATCTGCAGTAATAAGAGGGCATTGATGAAACATCGAAGTTGCTACAATCAATCTGTCAGCAGGGTCTTTATGGATAAATAGTTCTTGCTGAGACAACACTGCAATTTTGGGTGTAATGGGCAATACGGTTAAGAACATTGTTAAAATAACATCACTCATGTAAAGTTCTGCTGAAATATCATTTCTTAATCGCCCAAATTTGAATAACATGGCAATTTCCCACAGTGAAATATCTGAACATGCCAGACTTTTATTTTCTAATGATGATTTTATTGCCTCACTGGCCTTTTTAGATAATCGTTGAGGATTATCTTGCCAAAAAATAAGAACATGTGTATCACAAATTATCAATATCAGCACTCCAATTGCTCACAGGCATGTCAATAATATCTCCTTGAATCATTGTTCCTCGGAGTTTGTCCAACCTCTTTTGTGCCAATTCAACCTCGTCACTTTCAGGGATTAATCTAGCAATAACCTTACCGTGATTGGTAATTTGTATCTGCTCACCCAAACGTACTTTTTTTAAATAGTCGGGCAAATGAGCTCTTAAATTAGTGATATTAGTTTGATGCATAGTTAACCTCATAATCAATCATGTAATATGTACACTTATAATGTACACCATAACCATGCATTTGCAAATAAACAATTAATTGTACTACAATTGAAATCACCTCAAATCAATCTCATTGAATTGGCAAAAAACGGTAACTCCCATGAACCAAGCCCTAGCAGAAAACATTTTTATCAACCCAGAAGACTATTTACAAGGCGAATCATTAGCCAATACCAAGCATGAATACATTGATGGTAAAATTCATGCCATGGCTGGTGCGAGTGATGGACATGTGGCTGTTGCAGGCAATGCATTTGCTTTAATTAAAACTCATCTGAAAGGTTCTGAATGCCGTACTTATATTTCTGATATGAAAGTACAAATTGGCAACAAACATGCATTTTTCTATCCTGACGTGATGGTTTGTTGCGAACCTTCTGATAAACTGGCAGAACAAAACTATCTTAAAAAATCACCTAAATTAATTATAGAAGTTTTATCACCCTCAACAGAAATGAAAGACAGAGGTGAAAAATTTATACTCTATCGCAAACTATTAAGTAGGTGACCATAATTATCTTAACAAAATTTTTGCTCAAGATTTTTTGACCTTTGGTGTTACTGCTCTGATTGCATAGAGGTCTATTCGGTCAGAGTAGTAGTGCCAAAGGGCGGAAAATATTGAGTGAAAATGTTAATATAATTATGGTCACCTACTTAAGTCTTGATGAATACATATTGATTGATCCACGTCGTTATTATGTCGAACAATATCATCGACAATCCAATAATCAATGGATTTTAAGTAGCCATGAAAATACAGAGTCTGTGGTAATATTCAAAAGCATTGATTTTAGATGTGAATTGATTGATTTATACGAAGATGTGATTTTTGATCCTCAATAAATTACCCCATACATTTCACACTATTGGAAATACAATTATGGATATACATATCGAACACAACCCATCCCCTGCCAAATTGGATGTCATTGGTGTTTATGACTGGCAGGTTTGGAAAAAAGAAGTCTCGACTTTTCCCTGGACTTATAAAAGAAAGGAAACCTGTTACATTATTCGAGGAGAAGCCACAATCACTCCTGATGATGGGGAATCTTTCAAGTTAAAGAGAGGTGATTTGTTGACTTTTCCTGCGGGGTTCTCTGCGACATGGGAGATAACGAAAGACATTCAGAAACACTACATTATTGAATAATGTCACGACAATTACTGGTTTGCACTCATCAACGCCTATCTAAAGCCTCTTGTCACAGTCGTGGTAGCGTTGCAATTGCAGAAGCATTAGAAAAAGAAATTCACCGA
>Ga0233440_1002051_pt1 | contig 17273 bp, 18 predicted proteins | sample SI_123_September_5_FD_182791 | JGI IMG/M metagenome (GOLD analysis project Ga0233440, IMG submission 182791) | Seawater microbial communities from Saanich Inlet, British Columbia, Canada - SI_123_September2016_120_MG | ecosystem: Environmental > Aquatic > Marine > Inlet | place: Canada: British... | reverse complement strand
ATTGCTCTACTTGCTCATTGTAATTACGCGGAACATCAATCAAATGATCTAATGTATTCCAATATCTGTATGTTTTTAACTTACCATTTTTATAAACCCCATTACTCCCCAATGGAAACCTCTTTATACCGTCAATCAAACACTTCTCTGTTGATTCATACGCAAAAATATTATTTTTCATCCAATGAAAGTCTTTCGAAGGCCTTACCTGGCTAAGAAAGGGATATATCGCTTTCATTTCAGATGCAAAGATAAATTTTCCATTTATTTCAGCATAAAATAAAGGTTTTTTCCCAAATCTATCTTTGGATAAAAAAAGTTCTTTTTTATAATCATCCCAAATTGCAAATGCCCACATGCCATTAAATTTCATTACACACTTGGCACCCCATTCAATGTAAGCGCTTAGCAGAACCTCTGTATCTGAATTAGATTTAAACCTGTGTCCTAATGATTTAAGCTCTTTTTTAATTTCTATAAAGTTATATATTTCCCCATTAAATACGACTGCATATCTTTTACTGTGATCAAACATAGGCTGATGTCCATGATTAATATCAATTATAGATAGTCGTCTGTGACCAAGAGTGATGTTATCGCCTATTGACTCTATTCCGTAATCATCTGGTCCTCTATGAATTAGAGTGTCTAACGCATGTCTAAAAACGTTATTTTCTGTTCTTGGTATGGTCCCAATTATTCCGCACATAATTAATTTAACATTTCCTTTAAAATTTGTTGATTTTTACCACCCCAAAACCTCTGACAACTTAAAAATATATTGCTTCGCAATAGGGCATTATATTTTATCTCCTGAGCTTTACCATTTGTGCCTTGTAATCCTCCCATTTCTAACTACTTATTGGCAAAACTTCATAGACCGCTCTTGCGGGTAGTCCTTCTTAACCACAAATATATGCCTGCAACGGATGCCATTAATGCCCAAAAAGAATTGCTTCCATAAATATTGCCCGAGACTAACGATGAGAGAAAAGACACAATATATAACACAGGTAAAATTGCAAAGTCAGGCTCTTTGTAGATTATAAAAAATGCATACTTTAACACTAAAAAGCATAGATAACTGATTAGCAATCCAAAAAATAAGCCGTTAGCTAAAAATGCTTCTACAATTATATTATGTGGTGGCCATCCCAAAGGCTCGATGCCTAAACCCAAAATCGGCGCATTAAAATATCCTTCTAGAGCATTTCGTAATAATTCTAACCGGTTGCTATCCGTAAAAAATCCAGTATTGATTCGACTCATAAGTGCGCCAGTAAAACCATTATTGAAGGCATATACACCCAACAAAATTAGCGAACTAGAAAGAATTGACACTGGCACTAAATGACCGTAATTTAAACGCTTCCTTTGTGCTATCAAGACAGCAATTATTCCAACAAACAAGAAAATAATCGCAGCACGAGAGCCGCCAGTGACCACTAAGGGCAATCCTACACCTAGCCCAAAAACAAAAACAAAAGCCTTATAGCCCAACCCCAAGCCTTGGTTTTTGAACAAAATATAAATAACGGTCAAGGATAAGGCCTGCCCTAAATTACTTATTGTAGTAGCGTTTAGCCTAGCTAACTGGATACCTTTATCATTCAAATCAATTACAATGGGATTGGTATACAAAGCCAGTAAAACCATACATCCACCAAATAGCAGCATCCAGAAGAGTGTAAGTTCGACTCGCTCGAGTTGACCCCTAAATGCAATTATGAAACATGCTGTCGCCGGTAAAAAAGATACGAAAAGTGATTTGATCATATACTCGCTATACGAGACGCGCAATACTACAGGGTTTAAGAAGGCATCCACATTTATCCGGGAGACGTACCAAAGCCAAAAAGTAAAAAAACATATTAAAAATACCGGAACTCTTTTGTCGAACTTCAAGAAAATGAGTTTTGGTAAATAATAAACCGAGCCAGCGAAAATACTGCCTCTGATAACATAACTAAACGCAGGTCCATCATTTGAGAAACCGATATAACTGCCGAGGTTTATAAACAGCTCGTATCCAAAAATACAACAAACTAAAAACACCTTCGTAACAGCACTATGGTATTTTCTCATTGCTCGCCACTGTCGATTACAGACATTATTTCCGATCGCCCACCGTCAACAGTCTTGTGCTTACGATCGTAAAAATGGTTATACTTTAACCAGAATAAACCAATAACATCTTTATCAACTAAGGAAAAATAGGAGCGCAAGAATGTTTCACTATCAACTTTGTCAGCTAAAATACTCCAACCTACTGATTTTAAAAACTGTCGCATTATGTAAGTTTCGGCTCCATGAAAGCCAAAACAATCGTAATCCGAATTCAAATTTTGTTCGGCAATTTGGTGCGGAATATTCCAAAATGTTAAAATATCTTCTACCCTCCCAAACATAAACATATCTGACACTACGTATTTTCTGGATCGGTACATATTAAGGTTGCAGACTATAAGTTTTTTTTCTAAGCCTATTTCTGAGACAGATATTTCGCACTTATTTCTAAAGTATTCAAGCCAATTTTCGGAAGAATATATTCGATGATCCGTACGTGTTTTCAATACATATTTTGTGCCATTAGATAAATAGTTCAATCCTGCAATTGTAGATTGTAATTGAAGATTTATGTTAGAGATGCCTCGCACTTCAGGTACCTCATTAATCACAATATCGACACCGATTTTTTCAATTTTTGCACAAGTAATGCTGCACTCAGAATCCCAAGTCGAAAGTACGAGTCTAACATTCGGGAAGATAGATCGATAATACTGCAACGTTTCCAACGTAAAATCATTTTTATGTACCAATGGTCCTTGCATCAAAATTGTAAATTCACTTCCCATCTTCTCATGAGCTATTAAAAGCACATCAAGATTTTTCATTCTAATTGGCATTAATTTCACTACAAAAAAACTGCTAAGTGCAGATTCTATGCATTCTAATATGATGTATATCAGCTTAGTAAAATCACGTCTGATTCTTAATTTGAACAATGATTTATCCTCCATTTCTCATGACATACAGCGCTCAAAGACTTGATTAGCATGAGAGTACAGCGCATAGGTATCGATCTCTTTATTTAATGAAGGCAATTTATGGTCGATTGCTTTCAGACTCAGCAATGCATCATCCAAATTTCCAAATTCAATCGTTACGACGTCTTTTCCTAACGTGGCAGCCAAATCCACAAGTCGCGAACTTTTCCTTATTAACGGAAGCTTATTAAACTGAATTGCACGGCCAAAGATACCTGAAGAGGCGTCATACCTTGGACTATAACAGCACCACAAAAGAGACGCCTGCCTTATAAATTCAAACATACTCTCATCACTAACGAATTCATCCACGACATGGGCTCCCGCCTTGCGCAATCGGGTAGCAGCAAGCGCTGACGACTCTGAAACTTCACCAACTACCGATAAATGAAACTTCAAAAAAAGATCTTCATTGTCTAGAAATAGCTTAGCTAAAAAATCAAAACCCTTTTCTGAATTTGCACGCCCTAAATAAAGTAGGTTTATTTTTCCAGTCGTAATATTCTTCGCTGTACTAGACACAACCTGAGTTGCCATTCGTCTTTCCTCAAGCACGTGCATATCCCAAAATTCTGGATCATAAATCCAATAATCGGCGACTCTCTTGTATCTTGGATCAACATCAAAGGGAACAATGCAGATAATTTTTACCTGAGATAAACCTTTCAAAGTTAAAAAAGCGAAACGTCTAAATATGTCCTTTACTTTATTAGGACGAAAACAATCCCATGGGGACATCATAAGTCCTATGGTTTTTTTTTGAAGGAATGATCTAAGTAAACTAATAACAAAAAAAGACACCACCCCATCTTCAATGCATGCAGTAAAAAGGACTTTAGGATAAATCATTGCCTTCAAATCTTGAATTAAGTTACTCTTACGATATATTTTTAGCCCCGTCATTGCCGCAAACGTAGAAGCGTAGCCATCTCTGTGTCCACCAATCACTTTTTGATAGATCATAAAATCGCCAAAATACTAAACAACAACCCACACATATAAATATGTTTATACCTCTTCATAAGAAAATATCTTGGTCGACTCTCACGGGAAAAGTTTCCGTTAAGTTGAAATTATGGTTCCAAATAGCACGTCCGTCGCTAATGAATGCTGCCCACTGAGAAAAAGTGGATTTAGAAGTCACAAGTATGTTTGCGCGAGACATGTTTATAATCGCTGTAATCGCATTTTTGGACGGATCTTGGATCACTTCATAGGGTAAATTAAGTTGCTCGACTACAGAGGCATGACTCTCATCAGTAAATAAATATATTTTTGGATTCGATATATTACTTAACTTTACGGCTTCATCGATTGCTTGACGATACCAAACCCAAGACTGTCGCACCACATGCCCTTGTTTGTTATCCGGACCCTCTTCGGCACCAAAATCTCCTAGCCTGACGTGGCAGGCAACATTATAAGATTCTAGGATTTCGCCATCTTTTTGTGCGTTTTTATCAATCCAGGCTTTGATTAAATCACGGCCATCGTATATGTCTTTGAAATAATCACCCAAACCTTCATAACGTACCACATAATTATCAGTATGACTTATATCGCTGAGTAATCGAGATTCTTCTACCGTGGTTAAAAATAGTGTTTTGAACCAAACTTTCCACTCAAATAAACTACGCCTAGAAAATTCGTTTAAATATAGTCGCTTGTCTTTTTCTCGACGTAAAAATGGCCCTATTTTCAGTTGAGTCCATGTAGGAGAGACCATTATATTGCCCGACTTCTCAGATTGTATGATTGCTCTTGCTACCGGAAACATTAGATTGCCTAACCCTGGACCTGGTGACCTAACTATCCCAACATCAAATTTACTTAGCTTTGCGGAGTGATATATCGACATGATAACCCTAACTATTATATTTGTTATTAACGACACCGGGAGTTTTAACTACCACCGTTGTCACATCAGTAATTGCCATAAAGTCCGTAGCTTCGCCAGGATTAATAGTGATAATTTGCCCCTCGTTAAGTACAACTCCGTTCATAGAAGCCGACCAAAAAAGAATCACTGTAACTATACTTATTAGCGGCGAACCCATAATATCCCTACGTAATTTTTTTAAAAAGATTATATCTTTCTTTGCTAATAAAGTAAACAACCTTAAAAAAGTATTTTTTTAAAAATTTTTGTCAGAAAAAATTTATAATCAATTGAAAAATTGTTATTATCCAAATAATAGAATTCTATCTTATTTAATTTAAACTTTTGTGCGCCATTTTGATACCTCTTTATACCAATAAATAGTTTTACATTCAGTTTATTAATTAAATCTTTTCTATAGTTTTCCACAAAGAATGCAAATGCTAAATTATAGTGCAATGTTAATTTTCCATCATTGGACTGAATACTTATGGAACCTTCATGGGCCCTAAAAAAAGATAGCTTCTTATTTACAAAAGAAAACTGTTTATATTGATGGGCGGTTAGTAAAAAGATAAGTACGTCACTACCTATTCCATGTATAGAAAAATCACTACCCACTTTATTTGGCACATCTACAAGTAAGTTTTCTTTTAAATCTTTAAGTCTAAACAATGCGCATCCAGGAGAAACTGGATATTGACCATAAAAAAGTACACCATCAATATATGCCTCACTATCATACACCCCAGTTTCACCAATAAAATAATTAGATGATTTTTTATCTGTATCATCATAAAATATTTCTGTACCTGTAAATACAAACCCAACATCTTTGCTGACTAAGAATGGCACTGTTTCTTCTAGAAACTCTGGGGCAATTAAATCATCGGACCAAAGTATCTTTCCATATTCTCCACTCGCCTCATCTACACATCTTTTCCAATTTCTAACAGGTCCAATATTTGTATCATTTTGAAAAATTTTTATTCTCTTATCTTGTGAGGCTAATTTTTCTAATATTTTCCATGTACCATCAGTACTTTGGTTATCTACAATAATTATTTCTATATTTTTATATGTTTGCCTTAATCCACTGTTGACTGTTTCTTCAATTAGATTTTCTCTGTTATATACAGGTATTAGTATACTAACTAATTTATTTTCCATTACTTTCCTTTTAGAGTCTTATATGTTTTAAGTGGGCCAAATATTGCGAATAATGACAAAGATAATATTGTCCCTATTACTATCCCATGCACACCAAAGTCTAAATATTTAACCAGCATTATTGATAATGGAATATTAACAAATATAGCTATAATCGAAGTTTTTATCTGGATGTCTAATTTATTAGCAGCATTAAGGAAATATGCATATATATTATTCCAAGTGGAAACTAGTACAAACAACCCCATTACGGTTATAAGTGTATTGTCAATTACAAAATCTTTTCCTATCCAAATACTAATAACCGGTTTTGCTAAAAATATTAATCCTATGGTAGACAGAACTATCAATAGGTAGATTTTTAGTTGATTTTTTATAGTTCTTTTTATCCAAGTTAAATCTTCCCTGTGATAAGCATCACTATATGCCGACCAAAGTGGCATCATAAAGAGTGAATGGGTAATTGTTATAACTGAAAAAAGTTTGAATACAACATCATAGCTTGTTACATATTCTGGAGCAAATAGTTGTGTTATTAATATTTTATCAGTTGTAAATATAACCACTACTGCTATCTGAATGATAAAAAATTTAAAACCTAAAGATGTAATGGATTTAGTATATTTATGCGTATAACATTTTACTTGGGGTATAAATTCTTGATTTTTTCTATAAAACCATAAAGAAAGTAATAAACTTGATAATAACAATGAAAATCCATATACAAACGCTAACTTCCAAAGTGATGTTTCAAAATATAAATATAAAACGTACGTAAATATTAAAGCTAAAGTATTCGATAAAAATTGATTAAACACTACAAATGATGTCTTTTGCATTCCATTGAATACTTGATTTATTAGACTTAGCCAAAAGTTTATAAACAAAAATGATGCTGTTATATTAACTACACTCTCCAGTTCATCATTCGACAATATTGAAGTATTAAAGAATCTTTGCCAAGGTATAAAACCACTCGCTATTAAAAATGAAATTAATAAAATAACAGAAATCAAGCCAATAAGCACATAAGCTGTAGATATATAATCTCGAGCCTTTTTTTTATCATTCTTGACTAGTGCTTCAGATATCTTGTTTCTTAAACTGTTACCTATCCCTATGTCAAATAGAACAATCCATGAAATAATAGAAAGTAGTGTACTCCATATTCCATACTGCTCATTTCCAAGAAATTTTATCATTATCGGAATAATTAAAAAGCTAGCTCCGATAGCTAACACCTTAAATAAAAATGAAACTTTTAACTGTTTGAAATAGTTTTTAGTTCTATCTTTGGATATAGTAGAATTCAACTAGTTTTTACCCACTCAATCATTTTTCGTATACCTTCTTCTTTAGAAACCTTTGGCTCCCATCCAATTAGGTTTTTTGCTTTTGTCAAATCTGACACAAACACCCTTTGATCTGATTCTCTTACAGGAAGTTGAGTGTAGTTCACCTTTATATCTAGCTCTTTTTCTAAAAAATCGAACAGCTCTAAAAGAGATGATGAATTACTCATACCCCCTCCAACATTAAAAGCTTGACCCTTTATGCTTTCTATCTTTGTAAAGGCTTTTAAATACAGATCTATCATATCACTAGCGTAAGCAATATCCCTTACCTGTTTACCATTACCAGAGATAGTAAAAAGTTCTTTTTGAGTACCATTTTTAATATTAACCGCTTGTTGAGTAAACCAGCCAATCCAGCCTTGGTCATAAGTAGCAAATTGCCTCCCCCCAAACATAGAAGAATGTCTAAACACTACTGTTTTAATTCCATAAATTCTTGCAAAATCTAGCATATACTGGTCTGCACTCCCTTTTGAGGTGCCGTAAGGTGAGTGAAAGTCTAAGTTTATACTTTCATCAAATCCATTTGGCCTTTCTACGCACTCATATCTACTCTCTGTTTCTCTATATGTAAACTGCTCCAAGTCTCCATAAACTTTGTTTGTAGATGAATAGATAATGGCACTCTCTGGGCTATAAAGTCTTACTGCATTAAGAAGATTAAAACTACCTCCAACATTTACTTCCATATCCATTCTCGGATCATCTATAGAAGTTGTCATCGCAACTTGTCCAGCTAAGTGGTAGATGACATCAGGAGTATGCTTTTTTATCATTCTCTCTACATCGTTTGTATTTCTTATATCGCCATGAATGAACTGAAATTCGCCTTGAATTTTAAGCCATTCAAGATTTTGGTAAGAACCAAACCTATAAAGACTATCAAAAATTACAAGTTCATTGCCTTGCTCTAAAATCTTACTTGCTATGTTTGAACCTAAAAAACCACATCCACCTGTAATTAAATACTTCACTATTACTCCCGTATAATTCTAGAAAGACCATCATCTAAAGAAACCATTGGTTGCCAGCCAATCTTTTTTAAATCTGTAATATCAACACTTACACTCATTGCCTCACCTTTTCGATATGGAATGGCGCCAAATAACAACTTAGTTTGAGATTTACTATCGTATTTTTGATAAAAACATAGTAGTCTTTCAACAAATTCACGTACTGATATTGCCTGACCTGTACCAACCTCAAGCTCACTAAACTTTGATAACGTCTCATTTTTATCCAATACTGCTAGGAATGCTGACACAACATCACTTACATAAATAAAGTCACGCTTCTGCTTGCCTGATGTTAGCTCTATTTCTGATACCCCCTCTCTTAGTTGAGATAGAAACCATGCAACAAACTTACTATCGTCATCTTTTGTGCCATACATATGCTCTATTTTTAAATTTACAATCCGAACCCTGTCAGAGTGCTGCCTTAACCAGTCTACAAAATGCTTCTTTGAGAGGGAGTAGTTATTCAGATATGGTTGCAACATTGTATCGGTATTAATAAATGTGCCGACACTATACTTTAAACACGCATCTAAAAGACTTGCGCCAAACACCACATTAGACTCAATAATTTCTGCAATGCTACAGCCATTTCTCCCGTATTGACCTGCCGTATGTATAACCACATCAATTTTTTGTTCTTTAAACGCCACCTCTAAAGACTTTAAATCTATATCATAAGAAGTAACACTGTCAATTACATGCTGTATTCGATAAATATTTGATGTTGACCTTTTAAGAATTACTACGTCATACCCTCTATTTATCAATGCATCAAGCAGATGACTTCCCAGAAATCCAGTTACACCTGTTAACAATACTCTTGGCATCAAGGGCACTTAAAACCCAACGCCAAAAAATTCTTCCATTTTTTCAGCTACATAGTCTAATTGAGCTGTATCTAATCCAGGATAGATTCCGAGCCATAATGTCTGGCTCATGGTTATATCTGTATTAATTAAATCTCCAACAATTCTATATTCAATATCTTCAAAATATGGCTGCCTAGTTAGATTTCCAGCAAACAGTAAACGTGTGCCAATTTTATTTTGATCTAAATACTTGGTAAGATCCAACCTACTCACTCCAGAGTCACTCTTTACTGTGATTGGGAATCCAAACCACGAAGGCGTTGAATTTTCGGTAGGTATAGTTAGTTCGATAAAATCGGCAAGAGTTGACAGTCTATTGCTTAAATAAGAAAAGTTAGCATTGCGTTTTTCGATAAATTCTGGCAAGCGCTTTAATTGAGCTACGCCACATGCTGCCTGCATATCGCTAATTTTAAGATTGTAACCAAGATGTGAATATGTGTATTTATGATCATACCCTTGTGGCAAACTACCTAGTTGTTGGTCAAACCTTTTTCCACAAGTATCATCACAGCCCGGTTTACAATAGCAATCTCTACCCCAATCTCTAAACGATTCGGCTATAGTCATTAGCTCTGAATTATTAGAAAAAACTGCGCCACCCTCGCCCATAGTGATGTGATGTGCCGGGTAAAAACTGCAAGTTGCTATATCGCCAAATGTGCCTACGTGTTTACCATCATACTCTGCACCTAATGCATCGCAACAATCTTCAATTAACCAAAGGTTATATTTATCGCACAGTTCTTTCACTTTTTTAAGGTTGTACGGATTTCCTAGAGTGTGAGCTAGCATAATCGCCTTAGTTTTTGGCGTAATTGCAACCTCAATCAAATCGGCATTGATATTATGAGTATTTAAATCAATATCAACAAATACCGGAATAGCGCCAAATTGCACAACCGGATTAACAGTGGTAGGAAATCCGGCCGCAACCCCAATCACTTCGTTACCTTTCTTAATAGCTCTATCGCCTAACTTTGGTGAAGTTAATGTTGCAAAAGCGACCAAATTAGCAGATGAGCCTGAATTAACTGTAATTAAACTCTTAACCCCAATAAAACTAGCCAACTCTTTTTCAAACTGCTCGTTAAATCGTCCAGTAGTTAGCCAACCATCTAAAGATGCATCAACCATATACTGTAGCTCTGTCGCACCAATCACCTTTCCCGATGGAGGAACAACATCTTTTCCTGGCTCAAAATCCTGTTCAAAATACTGCAATTCAGCGTATTCTTTAACAAGGCCTGCTATGTCTTTTCTTAGTGATTCAGTTGTTTTCATTGTTCATATCTCTCATATATTCTTTAATTTCTGTAAAACTTACAGCTTGCATATCTTCTTGATTTAACCACGCCCTATGCCAGGCGACAATTTTCTCCAATGTGTGGGTTAACTCCCATACTGGCTCCCAATCAAGTTTTGATTTTGCTTTTGAAATATCTAATTTTAGAAATTTTGCCTCATGTGGGTTACAAGTTACATCAAGCTCCCAACTTGAATTAGGCCATTTTGAAATCATTTTATTTAAGATCCAGTCCACTGCTTTAACGTCATCTTCTTTTGGTCCAAAATTCCAACCTTCAGCATAGGTCTCTTGATTTTCGTAAAGCTTTTGAGCCAAAATAAGATAGCCTGATAACGGCTCCAAAACATGTTGCCATGGTCGTGTAGCTTTCGGATTACGAATAACAACAGACTCACCCCTTTCAAATGAAAGTAAAATATCCGGTATTAATCTATCATTGGCCCAATCACCTCCACCAATCACATTACCAGCTCGTACTGAAGCAAGACCTACACCTTGATTTTGTAAAAAAGAACGTCTATAGGCTGAGGCAACTAATTCTGCACAACCTTTACTACTGCTATATGGGTCGTAACCACCCATGGGATCATCTTCCATATAACCTTCAGAACGCCCATCATTCTCATAACACTTATCTGTTGTAATATTTACAATAGACTTTAAATTGGGACAACTTCTTGCCACTTCCAGTACTTTGGCGGTACCAATTACATTGACTTCATAAGTCTCAATTGGTGCATCATACGAATACCTTACCAAAGGTTGTGCTGCCATATGGATCAAGATATCGGGGTTAAATTCTGTCATACTCTCATAAAGTGCATCTTGATCTCTAATATCTCCAATTTGTGAATCAATGACCGAATCAACTTTTGCCTCATTAAATAAAGAGGGTGATGTTGGCGGGCTAAGAGCATACCCTTTTACTTTAGCACCCAATAAAACCAACCACAAAGAGATCCAACTTCCTTTAAAGCCTGTATGCCCTGTTAGAAAAACACGTTTACCTTGCCAAAAGCCTTGATCAATCATTATCTATTACCAAGTTTTCCATGGCGCTTTACTTTCATCCCAAAGTTCTTTCAAATGCACCTTATCGCGCAATGTGTCCATAGGCTGCCAGAAACCCTCGTGTGTAAATGCCATTAGATTATCATCCGTTGCCAAACCTTTTAAGGGCTCTTGTTCCCAGGTGCAATCATCACCAGAAATTCGGTCCAAAACTTTTGGAGAGAGAACAAAAAAACCTCCATTAATCAAAGCTCCATCGCCTTTAGGTTTTTCTGTAAATTGTTTTATTTTATTATCTTGAATATCTAATGCGCCGAACCGTCCAGGTGGGTATGTGGCAGTAAGCGTTGCATCTTTACCGTGTTCTTTATGAAATTCTATCAGCTCTGTAATATTAACATCTGAAACGCCGTCACCATAAGTAAAGCAAAACGCCTCTTCGTTTTTAACATATTTGGCTACTCTACCTAATCTTCCACCTGTCATAGAATTATCACCTGTATCAACCAAGGTAATAGTCCATGGTTCCGCTCGCTTTTCATGAACTTCCATGGAATTTTTTTTCATACAAAAAGTTACATCTGACTGATGAAGAAAGTAATTGGCAAAATATTCCTTAATAACATAACCCTTATAGCCGCAGCATATTACAAAATCATTAACCCCATGTGTGGAATACATTTTCATAATATGCCATAGAATCGGTTTACCGCCAATCTCTACCATCGGTTTTGGTTTTAAATGTGTCTCTTCGCTAAGACGCGTACCCAGACCGCCTGCTAATATTACTGCTTTCATTTTTTCTCCTTTAATTTCTAATAACTTTGCACAAAGGCATCTGAATAAAAATCATTCTCATTTAATCCTGATTTAACAAAACTAGCCTTGGCTGAATTAATCATCTCACTAGCGCCACAAGCATAAACATTGATTTTTCGTATATTATCAGAAATTCTCAATGCAACATCCTGAACATGGCCAATTTCACCCTTCCAATCATCCTCTTTTCTGGAAATAATTGGATGGAAATCTACATTGATTTTTTTAAAATTTGACTTCCAAACAAAATCCTGCTGCACTCTGTTGCCCCAAAATAAACTTATACCCTCAGTCTGATTGAAATCAGGATCTGAATCCAATCTATCTAATATTGAAATGATTGGCGCAATGCCTGTCCCTGTCGCCAAAAAAACTAAAGGTTTAGCCCTGTCACGTAAAAAGAAAGTCCCTTTGGGTCCCTCTATTCTTAATAAATCATTCGACTTTGCTTTATTAAACCAATAATTACTAAACTCGCCATTTTTAACTCTCTTTATTAAAAGAATTATTTCTTTATTTGATGAAATGCTAGCTATTGAGTAACTTCTTCTTATGGAGTTTGGACCTATAATATCAATGAACTGACCTTCCAAAAAAACAAAGTTTGACGAGGGTGGTACTCTTAATTTGACTTGCATAATATCTTCAGAAAGTAACTCTAAACTATTGATTCTGGTTGGCAATATTTTTACTTCAATCCCATGCATAGCACTAAGATCAGTTGCATCAATTAAAATATCAGATGCAGCCACACAACAACATGTTAAAAATTGATTATTAACATCTTCCTTATTAAGCGCTAACTGCTCCTGAATCTCAATTACCTCACCTTCCAATAATGTTGTTTTACAAGTGCCACACTGACCACTTTTGCAACTATACTCAAATACAATGCCGGACGATAAAGCACTTTCCAAGATTGTCTCTCCATTTTTTGAAGGAAAGCTATTACCTTCAATTGTATTTATATTGATAATATTCATATTTCGTTAAGTTGCCATTCATAAGTTGTAGCAAGCCCCTCTTTCAAATCAACACTATACTTCCAACCCATTTTCTCCAGTCGGGTTACGTCAATCAACTTTCTTGGCGCCCCATCTGGCTTTGATGTATCAAAAGTTAGCTTGCCTTTATAGCCAACAATCTCTTTCATGGTTTCTGCCATTTCTCTAATAGTTACATCTTTGCCCGTACCCACATTAATATGCGAAAGCATTGGCTTAGTATTGGCCTGATATGTTTTTTCATTTAGCTCCAATACAAATAGTGAAGCTTTAGCCATGTCATCAACATACAAGAATTCTCGCATAGCATTGCCTGTGCCCCATAGCTCAACCTCAACTTTGTTGGGTTGGGAGCCTTGAGTCGTTAGCCTTGAGTCGTTGGTTGTTTTAATGCCGTGCTTTGCTAGAATTTTTATGATTTCACTTTGGTTGCTATCGCTATTTATTTCTTTTATTGGGTTGTTGGTTAAGTCTTGTTTTATGGCTTGCCAGTCGTTATTTTCTAGACATTTTGCTAGATGTAGTTTTCTCATTACTGCCGGGATTACATGAGAGTTTTCCAGGTTAAAATTGTCATCCTCTCCGTATAGGTTGGTTGGCATTACTGATCTAAAATCTGTACCGTGCTGACGATTATATGATTCGCACAACTTAATACCTGCAATCTTAGCTAATGCATACGGTTCATTGGTTGACTCTAGCACATCAGTGAGCAATGCATCTTCACGCATTGGCTGCTCAACCGCTTTAGGATAAATACAAGTGCTGCCTAAAAATAACAAGCGCTTAACTTTATTCTCATAAGCTGAATTAATAACATTAGCCTCTATCATCATATTTTGATAAATAAAGTCTGCAGGGTAAGTATTATTCGCATGAATACCACCTACTTTAGCAGCTGCAAGAATGACATAATCAGGCTTTTCTTGTTTGAAGAAGTTTTGCACTTGCGCTTGATTAGTAAGGTCTAGTTCTTTATGCGTACGCATTAAAATATTAGTAAATCCTCTTGACTCTAATTGTCTGACAATGGCAGAGCCGACTAAGCCACGATGCCCTGCAATATAAATTTTATCCTTAAGATCCATGTCTAAATCAATTACTCGTTAAAGTCTGGCGCTTTAAAGCCGTGCTTTTTAACTAATGAATCACGCTTAGCAATGTTGATATCGTTTTCCATCATTTCATGCACCATTTCTTCTAGGGTGATTTTTGGCTCCCAGCCTAGTTTTTCTTTAGCTTTAGACGGATCACCTAATAAAGTTTCTACTTCAGTTGGACGGAAGTAGCGTTTATCAACAGCTACGATCAAATTACCTGTTTCAGAATCATAACCCTTCTCATCCATACCTTCGCCTTCCCAGCGAATGGTCTTACCTAGATGACCCCAAGCAAAATCAACAAAGTCACGCACTGAATATTGCACGCCGGTGGCAATACAAAAATCATCTGGCTCGTCTTGTTGTAGCATTAGCCATTGCATTTCTACGTAGTCTTTGGCATGACCCCAATCGCGCTTAGCATCCATGTTTCCTAGGTACGCAGTTTCTTGCAGGCCTAATGAGATACGAGCTAGTGCTCTGGTGATTTTGCGGGTAACGAAGGTTTCTCCACGAACTGGAGATTCATGATTAAACAAGATGCCATTACAGGCATACATACCGTAAGCTTCACGGTAGTTAATGGTTATCCAATAAGCATATAGCTTGGCTGCTGCGTAGGGAGAACGTGGGTAAAAAGGGGTGGTTTCTTTTTGCGGGGTTTCTTGCACTTCGCCATATAGCTCTGAGGTAGAGGCCTGGTAGTAGCGGGTTTTTTTCTCAAGACCTGAAATGCGAATAGCTTCTAGTACGCGTAGTGCACCTAAACCAACTGTATCTGCTGTGTATTCAGGGGTTTCGAATGATACAGCTACGTGTGATTGTGCACCAAGGTTGTATATTTCATCAGGTTGGATTTGTTGAATGATACGCACTAAACTCATTGAATCAGACAAATCTCCATAGTGAAGTATAAGCTTACAGTTATCTTCATGAGGGTCTTGGTAAAGATGATCAATACGATCAGTGTTGAATGATGAAGAGCGGCGTTTGATACCGTGCACTTCGTAACCCTTATCTAGTAGAAATTCTGCTAGGTAGGCACCGTCTTGACCAGTGATGCCAGTGATTAATGCTACTTTGTTATTTTCCATATTTAATTCCTAAAATAATCCTTTATATATTTATGTACTTGCTTGCTTTCTAATAATTTTTCAATAGAAAACCATTGATATTCATTATGTTGCTCGGTTGGTAAACCTGTAACTTCTTCCACTTCATATTCATAAGCCAAATTTACATAATGTGTTGACACATTTTCATAGACACTATCATCATAAAAATGCTCGAATATGCCAATAAAATCTGGTGTAAATTTTAAATCAATATTAAGTTCATTCTTAGCTATTCTTATCATTGCATTATTGATAGTTTCGTTCTTATTAATTCTGCCACCGGTTGAAAAGAAATATCCTTATGCAGGTTTATTTTCTCTCTTGCCTAGAAGTACCTTGTTATCTTTTTTGAGCAAGATATCTATTGATATGAGTGGCGCTGAATCTACAACAATTTTAAATTTTTTATCATCTAGCATTAATCGCCTTTATTGATTAGACTCACCCTTCAGTAGCAATTACTTTTAGATACTTATCGAGGTCCTTAGGGGTTCCAATGCCATGCATTAATGTTGGATCAATATCATAAATACCAATCTGCAATCTGTCACTGATCAAATAATTATACACTGGACAAGTATAAAACTCTCCATTCACTCTATCATTGGATGCAATCATATCGGTAACTCCATCTATAAAATATCTTCCCTTATTGAACATGTATATTCCAACGGTTGCATATTTTGATATTGGCTGCTTTTCTTTAACCTTTGTCACCATCTGATTTTTATTTATTTTGGCGAACGACCATTTTGGATTTTTTTTCTCATCAATAAATGTAAGGATCGACCCATCTAAATTACGATTCAAGCTATCATCAACAAAGTCATGGAAATTAATATCTACAATCTGGTCAGAATTTGCTATCACTAAAGGGTCATTATTGTTGATGAAATCTTTGGCAGCAAGAACCGTACATGCAGTGCCTTCGGTTATTTCATCTATTGTTATAATATCAACGTTATAAGACTTTTTTATTTCATTAACAAGTTCAGATTCTTTTTGGATATGCTCTTTCCTTGCAATCAAAATATACCTTGCATTTTGATAAGCGAGATTCTCTAAGACACGAACAATCATTGCTTTTCCAGAAACATCGATAAATGGTTTGGGCTTCTCAAATCCAGCAACGGAAAATCTACTGCCAAGACCTGCCATAGGAATCACGATATTTATCATGTATTCACTTTTCCCATATATTTATCATTCTTAGCCCCTGGAAACTTTACTACTGTATTAACAACATCCTCCAAAGCTTCAAAATCGGTATCTTCGTAAGGCTCGATAACTATAATATCCCCTGCCATATATTCATTGTTGTTCATTTTTACTCGTCCAGATATGATTACTGTAATCTCCGTTGCCATCTTGTGATAATGACGCTCTTCATAATCACCTTTCTTGTAATTTTTCACAGCCACTTCGACATCGGTTGTTTTGACTAAGGTTGGGGAAAAGTCTCCCACAAACCAGCCTTTTCCCATATCCGACAATTTACTAACCTTCATATACTACAACCTCTTATTTTTATACTGAAAACTCTATGATAGGCATAAGTTTGTTTTTTCAAACTCTT
>Ga0233440_1002049_pt1 | contig 17303 bp, 23 predicted proteins | sample SI_123_September_5_FD_182791 | JGI IMG/M metagenome (GOLD analysis project Ga0233440, IMG submission 182791) | Seawater microbial communities from Saanich Inlet, British Columbia, Canada - SI_123_September2016_120_MG | ecosystem: Environmental > Aquatic > Marine > Inlet | place: Canada: British... | reverse complement strand
TTTTAATACATAATTATGAGGATAAGAGTATGAATGATACAACAGACATAACAACATTAAGTATTAGGGTTGCTGTATTTATAGTGATTGCGGGAATATTTTATGTAGTTTTAAAATCTAAAAAGAGCGATAAGTAATCTCTTACTTTGCTCCTTTTTATTAGTCTTTATTTATTTAAGTTTACCATTACCATAGTATGTAAATAAGTAGTTAACAACTGTTTCAAAATCTTTTGAATCTTCTGTCATAGGCATTTTAAAGTGAGTTATCATTTTCTTTGTTTTCTTCGCCCAAAAGTCTTTTGATTGTGGACCTTGGTTTATAACATAACCAAAAGAGTGACACATAAGACAGTTAGCTTGAATGGCATCAAAACCTTCGCCCATTTTTATCTCGTATGAGATATATGGAACTTCAACATCACCTTTAACTTGTGCTGCGAGTGAACCTGCCATTATCATAACTAGTATTATTATTTTATTCATTATTTTCATCCTAAACTACCTCTACAGTTACAATATCGATACCGTTAAATTTATATCCACCATGGTTCCATAAGACATCTGCAGCTAAAGGTTGCTCATCACCTAAACGATTTACTGCCTTTGCCATAATATTCACTTTTCCATACTTTGTCGGCTTATAAGTAAATCTAAACTGAGTATAAGCATAACGTCCACCTTCTTGAGCAAGCAGAGATTTTTCCCATGTCTTACCTTCATCTGTAGATATAAGTACATCTTGTATTCCATGCCCGTCATCAAATGCAACACCACGAACAACAACATGAGAATTATGATAAACCTTCATACCTGTTTCAGGGTAACCTATGATAGATTTCACATTCATATTAGTAATAGGCTTCGTCTTTTTAAACTTGTTTTGCGGTGTTTCACTTTCTGTTTCATTGTCTGGAACTCTATAAGCAACATCCATAAAAAAGAGTGATTTATAGTCATGTGTTACAGTAATATTGCTTAACATTTTAACCCAACTATCAGAGTAATAACCAGGAATGATTAAACGCAGTGGGAATCCATTTAAGTACGGTAAATCTTCACCATTCATCTCGTAAGCTATAATCACGTGGTCATTTAATTCTTCAATTTCTAGCTCTCTTATAAAGTTTGGAGTCTCATAGTAAGCAGCATTATCTTTACCATTAAAACCTATCCAGTGTGCGCCTTTTTTTAATCCAGCACGATTTAAAAGGTCACTAAGTCTCACACCTTTCCAAACTGCTGAACCCATAGCACCATGACCCCACTGAATACCACCACAAATTGGCTTAAATGCAGAACGGCTATTTCCACCACACTGAAGTACTGCTTCAACTTCAACTTGTTCGAAATCTTCTCTAAGCTGCTTCAGAGTAATGTTTAACTCTCTTTCTACAAGTCCATCAATTTTAATAGTATATGAATCTAAATCAATATGAGTTGGGATATCTGGAAGGTGCCATCTTACAAAAAATTCATCATTGGGAGTTACTCTCGAAGTAAAAGTACTTCTAGGTGACTCTAAAAGTGGTGGTCTATCTGAGTATGTTATAAGAGGGCGTTTTTCTGGAAAAGCCATCGTAGATACTTCTTGTCCTGTTATAGGTTGCATAGTAACACCAGCCGAGAGGCTAGTTCCCATGATAGCTGCTGATGTAGCTATAGATGTTTTTAAAAAATCTCTTCTTTGCATTGTTATTCCTTACCAAAAGTTTGTAAAATTAATATAAAACGATTATAGCTCTTTTTACTTTAAAGTCTGTTAAATAATATTTATTATCTTGCCTTATAATACTCCCCTTTCATAGGTTCTTCTATTACTCCATCGACAGAATTAAACCGAATCTTTATAGTATGAATCTTTCTTGCACTCATCGATTTAAAAACGCAAAAGTGAAGATGTGGACCACTAGAGTAACCGGTATTTCCAGAGTAGCCTATTGCAAAACCTCTAGGGATTACTTGTCCTTTGTGAACTAAAACACCTCTTTGTTTTAAATGGTAGTATGTCCCAAAGGTTCCATCATCATGTAAAACTCGCACATAATTTCCAGAAGACGCAAACTTTTTGTCATAACCACCTCTGTTTGAGTTAGATTTTGTTTTTATTACAACACCTGCTCTAGCAGAGTATACTTTAGTACCTATAGGCATTACAAAGTCTACAGAGTACTGAGAACTACCCTTGTGTGTTTTAGTTCCATTAAAACCCTGACTGACTAAATAAGCACTATTTTTAGCAAAGGGGAGTCTGTAAATATAGTTGTCATTATGTTTTGCATTTTTTGAACCCATCATCCAGTGAAAAGAATAACCATAATAAGCTCCTGAACCTAATACTTTTAGCCGTACATATTGAAAGTTTGTATTTGCTTTTATCACTACTTCTTTTTCAACATTTCCTAACTGTTTTATATTTTTATATTGAGGTATTATTTGCATAGTAACATCGTAACTATTTTTATTGTAGAGAGAAACTGTTATAATATTTTGTGAGCGTGATGCAATTATTCCAACACTTTTTTTCTTATTTGATTTTGAATTTGAGTTATAAGATGATTGTATAATTTCATTATACATTTCTTGTGATGAACTCTCTAAAAGTTTATTTATTTCTATCTTGTTTTCTAAGAGTTTATTAGTTTTTTTATGTGCATTCTTCGTATAAAATTTTATAGCTTTATTTTGAATATTTTTATTTTCTAACAGTCCATTCATCTCATACTTTGTTAGTTTGCAAAAAAGTTTATAATCATTATTTTTTATTGATTTTGCTATCTCTTTATGTATAGAATGAATAATATAATCATAACTTTTTTGAAGTTTTCGTAGTTCTTTTAAATGAAGTTTAATCACTTTTCTATCTTCGACTTTATCTATTTTTCTCCCATTATTTAAACATATGGAAGCTTTGTTTGTAAAAGAAGTAACACTCGATTGAAGTCCCTTAAAATCTGAAAAAGAGTTGATTTTTGGTATGACTTTATAGAGGGGAGTTCCCAGGGTTTTAAATATTTCTGGATACTCCTGAGATTGAAGTATGAAGAAAAAAAAAGAAAGAAGTGTAAAAAGTCTAAGAAACACTGATATACTTAGGAACTAAACTCTTTATCTTCTCATAAATTTTAAGAAAGTCAGTTGAGTAGACACGTGTATCAGCGATACTTGTCATAAAGTTTGTATCTCTGTTAAAACGCGGTACAAGATGCATATGAATATGTTCTGCTATCCCTGCTCCACCTGCTTTACCAAGGTTCATTCCTATGTTTACGCCATCTGCTCCAAAACCCTCTTTTAAAAGTCTTACACCCTGTTGAGCAAGCATTGACATTCGTAACCAAGTCTCTGCGTTTAACTCTTCGAGTTTATCTGTATGAGTATGAGGGATAATCATAAAATGACCAGGAGTATAAGGGTACTTATTCATAACCATAAAGCAGTGCTCATCACGGTAAAGAACATGCAGAGTATTATCCGCCGTTGTTTCTTTACTTATATGACAAAAAACACATCCCTCTATCTTCTTTCCAGTTATGTATTGTGTGCGCCAAGGAGCGTATAGTATATCTTCCATCTCTAAACCTCTTTAGTGATTTACTTTTCTACCTAAAACTTTTTCAACTGAGTCTATTTTAGATGTGAGTCTATTTTCACAGTTTTGACGAATGTCAAACTTTAGTGAAGAGTACACTCTCTCACAATCACTCACTTGCTCATAAGCAAGAGCGATAACATCAAGAGCTTCTCTCATATTTGGAGCTTCTATAACTGTACCCATTGGAGTAAGTTGGTATGGAACTCCTGACTTGTCTATCGCATCTATAATCTTACTAACTTGCTTGGAAACAGATCCACCTTCTCTTCCATCTGGAGATGTAGGGAACATTGAAAACTCTAATAAAACACTTAACATATTGATATCCTTTTAATTTAAATTATTACAAAAACGCGAAAACTAAATCTGGAAAAACTATAACCAAACCTAGTGCTATAAGTTGTAAAAGTATAAATGGGATTATACCTTTATAAATTTGAATTGTACTCACACTATTTCCTGCAGCACCTTTTAGAAAGAAAAGTGAAAGGCCGAAGGGTGGTGTTAAAAATGATGCTTGTAAGTTCATCGCTATTAAAATTGCGAACCATATGGGGTCTATGCCAAACGCGGCCATAACTGGAACAAGTATAGGCACTATAATGAAGCTTATTTCAATGAAGTCGATGAAGAAACCGAGTATAAAGATACTCAGCATTGAAAGTGCTATAAAAGCCCATACATTGCCAATATCTTCACTAAAAAACTCTAAGATGATGTCACTTCCACCAAGTTCATTAAAAACTAGGCTAAACGCGGTTGCACCTATGAGTATCATAAATATCATTCCCGTGAGTTTCATCGTTTCAAACAGAGCGTACTTTATCATTTCATAATTAAGAGTTTTGTTCATGCCTGAAAGTAAGACACCACCCAGTACTCCAAACGCGGCAGATTCCGTAGGAGAAGCTATTCCCGCGAATATGCTTCCCAAAACACTCACCATTAGTAAAATAGGGGGAATAATGGCTTTTAATAAATCAATAAAGTTAGTGTTCTCCAGCGGTTGCATTGTAGGGGCATCTTCTTTTTTAATATAAGCTCGTATTAGGATATATGTCACATAAAGACTTACAAGTGTCATACCTGGTAAAACGGCACCCATAAACAAGTCACCAACACTAACACTCATAACATCACCAAGTATGATAAGAATAATAGAAGGTGGTATGATTTGTCCTAGTGTTCCTGAAGCGGCTACTGTCCCACTTGCTAGAGATTTATCATAGCCTGCGTTTATCATTAATGGAAGTGCTATCACACTCATCATAACGACTGAGGCAGAGACTATTCCTGTTGAAGCTGCAAGTATAGCTCCAACTAAAACAACACTCACTCCAAGTCCACCACGAACACCTCTAAACATACTACTCATTGAGATGAGGAGTTTCTCTGCCATGCCTGACTTTTCTAGTATGAGACCCATCATTATAAACAGTGGAACTGCCATAAGTGTTGTATTGTTCATAATTCCATAAATTCTAAATGGTAAAATATTAAACACATCAAAACCTAAGTCAGGAACGATAAATGCAAACATCATCGCAACACCACCAAAAGCAAATGCAACGGGGATACCCGTCAGTAAAAGAAGCAGTGCTACTACAAACATTACTAAGGCTATCATAGTGACCTCCATTTTTTTACTTCAATTACCAGTATTTTAAAAGCCTGCAGAGATAAAAAGATAAATGAGAGAGGCATAAGAGATTTCACTATCCATCGGTATGAGAGACCTCCCGGGTCTGATGACATTTCATTTTGAATAAAACTCAATTCCACAAAACCTATACTAATATAAACGATTAAAAATGAGAATGGGAGTATGAAAAAAACAACTGAGAGTATGTTGATAAGAGTCTGTGTTTTTAAAGAGAAGTTATCATAAAAAATATCTACTCTAACATGAGCATTATGTTTTAAAGTGTAAGCAAGACTAAGAAGCATAACAACATCAAAAAAATGCCATTCTAACTCTTGAAGTGCTGTTGAACCTGAGGAGAACAGATAACGATTAGTTGCATCAAAGATTATTAATGCCACCAATAGAACTAGAGTGAATGCTGTCAGATATGAAATATACCTGACAATTAAACTAATAAAGTTACTCAATAAGTTGCATCCAACATAGTCTAGTTAAGATCTCCATCTTTCCAGTATTTTGTTCCTTGTATGTTAACTTGAACAGCTAAACCATTTACCGTTATTCTATACAGTTTTATCCCTGGAGCAACGGTTACTGCCGCATTTAAAGCTCCTCCTTTTTCCCCGGACTTTGCAGCAGCATCAGCTTGTGCATTTGCTTCCCATCCTTCTTCTACAAAGCTATCAAACACTTGTTTATTTTTAAAAATAAAAATTGCTCGAAAATCTTTTATTCCAAGGCCAAAGCCTATTCCAGCAGAACCCATATTCATATATATATCTTTGCCACTCTTATTGTTGTGAGCCAATCCTGATCCACCTTCTATACTTATAGCTGGTAAGTATAGTCCAACATTAGTAAAAGTGGCATAACCATAAGATGATTCTACTAATATTTTTGCTTTTGGAGTGTGTTTATAGAGAAGCTTTAATGTCTCTGCATTTTCAATTTCCCTTTCTTTAATTAATTCTGCAGGAGTCTCTCCTGACCAGAAACCAGAAAACATGACAAACACAATGCTCATTGCCATTAGAACTTTTAAATTTTTCATACTTTTATCCCCTTTTATTTATATAAAGTTCGGAGCATCATTAGCAAAAAGTATGACATCCCCTGCCTTAGTTTGGTTAGCTAAAACTGTAGTAAGTTCTGTTTTATCCGCTAACATTATTTTATTTTTAACATCTAAGTTTTTATCAAATAGACTCGCGTTTAAAGAACCAGTAACTATTACTATGTCAAAAACTTCATTTATCGCATTTATAAGTTTTAGGTTTAGCTCATCACTGCTCTCAACAAGTCCAGGGGTAACGATTACTTTTTTGCCAGTTTCATGCAGCGAACATAAACGTACACCCTCAAGCATACCATCTATATTGCCATTGTAACCATCGTCTAGTATAAGTTTTCCACCAGCTTTTATCATTTGAAGTCTATGTTCAACTGGTTCAAGTTCTTTGACTGCATTTACTATTTCTTCATAACTCATGCCAACACTATTTGCTATATGTACAGCAACAGCTATGTTCATAGTTTGGAACTCACCTAATACATCTGTATGTAATGAAAGCTTTTGTCCATCGAGTTCTATCTTAAAGTCTGTTCCATTAAGAGTCGCATTTATATCGCTAATCTCATTCCCAAAGAATTTCACCTTATCGTGTGGTTCATCTGTTACTGAAGTATGTATAAAAGCCTCTTCTAAACGTGGTGACTGCATTATCTCTAGTTTTGTGGCCTTGATGTTCTCTAAAGTTTTAAAGTACTCTATATGAGCTGCTCCAACTTTTCCGACAACAACTCTTTGAGGTTCTAAGAAAGTTGTGATTTCATATATGTCACCTCTTTGTCTTGCTCCTGCTTCACATACATATACTTGAGTATCTTCTGGGAGACTATTATTTATATCACCCATGATTCCACCAAGAGTATTTATACTTCTTGGAGTTGCATATGTTTTAAACTTTTTACTAAGTATTTGAGCCACAAAGTTTTTTATACTTGTTTTTCCATAACTACCAGTGATACATACTATTTGTAACTCTGTGAGAGCTTTTAACTTATTTTTTGCTTCTTTTTTATAAGTCATGAAAAGAAACTTTTCTATTATTGTAGAACCAATGTATGCAATAACTAAAGGCATAAAAACACCATAAACTGCACAAGCATCTTTTAAAGTACATAAAACATCTTGAAAAAGTGTAAGACTTATAAGGAGAATGAGAAAACGTTTAACTCTCCATGTAAGAACAAGCTTTTTATCTAAGTTTTTGTGCCAAAGTAAAATAGAAGGTAAAACTCCAAAGAAAAAGAAAATAGGAAAGAACTTTCCTGTCGTATGGTAAGCAATAAAAGGAATAATAAAATAAAATACATGCCATCGTGCTTTATGGTGTTTAAGAATCACACGAGATAAAGAGTAGTTGTACCATTGAAGGTTTGTAATGAGATACCAACCTAAAAGTGTCACAAAAAGAGCATTAACTACTAACGAAAGAAGGATTTCATATTCTTGCATCTATTTTCCTAGTGTTTTTAAAAAAGTTTCTTCAATACTTTGAGATATATCTTGCGTATTGTTTAAAAATGAGAAATGATCACCCTTATAAACTTTTAACTCTGATTTTTTCACAAGAGAGTTTATTATCTGCGCTGAACTAAGCGGTGTCGCAGTATCATCTTCACCCCAACATAAAAGTGCATGTCCATCGTACTTAGCAAACAAATCACTAAAGTCTTCATTAACAACATTTTTAAAAGTTTCATACATTGGTTGACTTAACTCTTTTGCATCTTGTGCGACAAAAAGTGAACGAAATTTTTTGAGTCCAAAAAAATTAAACACTTTAGTAGCTGCAATTTTGAGTTGTATTGAAAGTGGTTTAGTTCTATATATACCTGCACTAGCAACTAGTATAAGTAATCTTGGATCAAGTAAAAGAGCGACTTTACCGCCAAATGAGTGACCAAGTATAATGCTTTTTCTTGCATTAACATGCCCCATTAATAGTTCAACTATACGAGCTACATCAGATGTATTTAGAGCTATAGGACAAGTGGATTTTCCAAATCCTGGTAAATCAATGTATATATGGCGAAAACCACTCATATATGGAGAAAATGCTTTTTTCATTATCATTTTATTGCTACCCCATCCATGCAATATAATCAAATCAACTTTTGCATCTGGATTAAGTATTTCATAACTTAAATCAAAAGTGTATTGCTTATATTGTATAGATTTTACTGCCATTTATTTACCTTTTGCTTGTGATATAGAGTGTATATAGTCATAAGTCACTTTAACTCTTTTTGAATGTGGAAGAGAGTTACTTAGTTCTTCTATAGAGTGAGTAAAGTCTTCAAAAAGATAATTTGCCATAGAACCAGGAACTGGATTTATCTCGTTTAAATAAACTTCCCCATCTATAACAAAAAAATCACATCGTATTAAAGCACCCTCAAAAAGACCTCTATATATCTTCTCAAAATTTGACTTTAATTTTACTATTAATTCTTCACCAATTTCAGCTTTTAAAACCTGCTCACTTCTTGAAAAATCCATATACTTTTTTTCAAAATCTAAAAATTCTTCTTTTTGAGGTTCTTCAACGATAGAGAAATGCATCTTCTCATTTGCTATATACCCAGCAAGATTATACTCCATAACACCATCAATAAAAGGTTCAACTAAAACATGTTTATCATACTCAAATGCAGTATCAAGTGCATAGTCCAAATCATGCTCATCTTTTACAATACTAACACCAATAGAGCTACCAAGAGAAGCAGGTTTTACTATGATGGGAAAAGGAAGAGTGATGTTTTTATGCTCATTTTTATAAAAACTTTCATACTTTAAACTCTTTACACCAATCGCTTCACATAGGTACTTTGTATAGCGTTTATCGTAAGAAAATGTACAGGCTTCACTTCGTGGTCCAATGTACTTTATAGAAAAGAAATCTAACATCGAAGCGATACTACCATCTTCTCCATCCGCACCATGAATAAGGTTTAAAACAATATTTTTATGTTCACGAGAACTAAACATGCTCTTTTGAATAAAAGCACCATTTCGTAGTGTTAGTTCAGGCATATTTTTATGTTCAGCCTTACTAAAAGTAGTTGCTTTCATCTTTTTATCATCTATAAGATAAAATTTATGATCACCATCACAAAATATAAAACTCAAATCAAACTGTGAGAGCTTTTGCTTTAAAGTTATCGCACTAACGATACTAATTTCATGTTCGAAACTAGCTCCACCAAATAAAATTGTTAATTTCAATATATGTTTCCTTTTTAGACTGTCTGTAGTAATTTCAATGCGCTTTTTACAAGAAAGGCTGTATCATCGCCATCACAAGAAGAAAGTGCCTTAGATATTTTGTCTTTTTTAAAGCCTAGTGCTTCTAGTGCTTCTGTCGCTTGTGTAAATGCTAGTGATGAAGGAGATGTAGTATTTCCAGTGAGTATTTCCGCGTCAAAACCATTAAGTTCAACTAAGATTCGCCCTGCACTTTTAGGTCCAATTCCTGGTACTTTTTTAACACCATTCATATCTTTATTGGTTATAACTGTTGCAAATTGAGAAGGAGTATATGTAGAGCAAATGGCCATTGCAACCTTAGGTCCTACTCCATTGATTTTTATGAGTCTTGCAAACATCTTTTTTTCACTCATGTCCATAAAGCCGAACAAAAGGGAAGCATCTTCACGAATGATTTGAGTAGTAAAGATAGATACCTCTTTTTTAGGTAGTGCTGAAAATGTTTGAAGTGATATAAAGACTTCATAAACAACCCCTCTAACATCTATATGCACAAATCCAGGTTCTTTATACACTATATCACCACTTAGACCAACTATCATTCTTCCATTGCCTGTATTTCAAATGTTCCATCATTGAGTTCAACTAAACCAAAAGCTCTTTCTGATGAACCTTCTTCAGGTTTATATACCAACTCGATAGGAGGATCAACAAGCTTAAAACGTATCTCGTTATAACCTAACCAATCATCTCTATTTATAACTCTGGCATCTAAAATGTTATCTTGAAAAGATACTGTTGCCATCATTTTCAATGCAAGTGAATCAACCTTTACTACCTTTTGTGCCTGAATCTCATTATAATGTTTTTGCATCTGCACAAACTGTCTATATTTAAGTACAAATGAAGCAGGTGCTTTTACCCCTTTCTTCTTGTAGCGTATTAACCTTTTTTTTATATCTAAGAATGATGTAGTACCGATTTTCATCATTTTAGTGTATTTTACAAGCTCTTTTTTTATATCTGAGAGTTCTGATTCTAGTACTTGGATCTCGACTTGATTTCTATTCAAGTCAGCTTGTGTAACTTTTTTAATTAAAGGGTCAATAGTAAAAGTATTTTCACTACCCTGAAGTCTATGAATTTCTATACGTTTTGAAGCTGTAGCCTGAACATGTGCGTTACAAATATCTATATCAATCTCTTTAGCTTTAATCTGTCCACCCATTGCCTGAGCAATACTTACCTCATCTCCATCAACTTCACCATGTTCAAGTCTGCTAATCTTTATTTTTTTGCCGTAAGCCTTGCCTCTATGAACATCTATATCCAGTTTATCGGCTTTAACAATAGAAGTCGCATGTGTTTGTCCTGATATACTAGCAGTTCTTGCTATAACACGTGCGTTTGAACCGACATTCCCTTCTATATTTATATCGGTTACCTCAACACTCATTCCTATGCCAATTGCATCTTTTTCAGGATCATTTTCTTTTACACTAATACTTACATCAGAATCAATACCACTAGTAATATTTCCTGTTGTTTTAAAATCTATACTATCAATATCCATATCATTTTTTATGGAATAAACACCAGATGCCAGAGACACATATCCACTTTCTTGAGCAACATACTTTATACTTGCTTCTTCATCAAACTTTGTGATACTATTATCTGTATTAATAGATGCCTCATTTAAAATTGTAGGTTCATTTTGTTGCATAAACTGGCCACAGCAATTACGCCCAGGCTCACCCATTTTGGGTTTAATATACTCTATTATTACTTCTTCTTTCTTAACACTCTTAATAAATCCCCTTGCTGCATAGTCTATTCTTTGATCTTCTTCTACATCAATTGTTTTATCATAATGCATAATTAGAGCATCATCTATAGTTAGTGTCGGTTCATAAGCCTCTCCTATTAGAATAGTCTCTTGATTCTCAAAAACAATCTTTTTATCTATATTAGTTTTATCCACGATTTTTGAAATAACATCATTTAGCATTTGATCAAATATATTTATTAAAATACCTGCACGTACTTTTCTTTTATTGATCATTTTTTTTAATTCTTCTTTAAGATCTTTATCAAAGTCTAAACTAGATTTAGCTCCAATACTTAAATAAACTTTACATTTAGTTGCATTTGCACCAATAGCTATTTTCATATTTTCAAAAAGTTGTTTTTTTTCTTTATCAATTGAAAATACTTCTATTTCGTAGGTTTGTTTAATTTCAAAAATGGGATTTAATATTTCAGTTTTATCATTGAGTTCATAAAGGCTATTATTGTCCACGAGATTCCATTCGGTTTCTTGCTTCTCATCAGTCTCTCGTGTATAGGTCTGTACCTCTAAAATATTAAAATCTAATGTATCAACACGAATTTTATTTGACTGGGCAATATTTGTTAATTCTTTAGTAATATTTTGTGTTCTAATAACAATTGGATGAAATACTTTTTCAGAAGAACTATCCTCGTCTTTAGAGTCAAAAATTGCCATGCTTTTTTTACCATACCTGTCAATAGAGTTTATTTAGGCTCTATTTTAACCAAATCTTTGTTAAACTTGTGTGAAAATTAATAAAACCCAACAAAGAAGCCTATGTTTAAAGCAATATTTACCAATAGTTTTGGAATTTTAATCTCAAGAGTCTTCGGCTTTATACGTGATTTACTCACCGCATCTACTCTTGGTGCAAGTATATATACTGATATATTTTTCATTGCATTTAAACTTCCAAATTTATTTCGTAGAATCTTTGCAGAGGGTGCATTTACACAAGTTTTTATCCCCGCATTTGCCAGAAGCACTCATAAGGCTGTCTTCTCAGTAAATATCTTTTTTGTTTTTCTCTCCATTATATTGCTCATTACTTTACTGGTTAACTTAGTACCCCAACTTTTCACTCAAGCTATAGCTGTGGGTTTTAGTGAAGAGACTCTAAAAATTGCAGCACCTTTTGTTGCCATAAACTTTTGGTACCTTCCTCTCATTTTTTCCATGACGTTTCTTAGTGGAATGTTGCAGTATAAGCATCACTTTGCAACAACTGCTTTTAGTACTGCACTTCTTAACCTTTCACTCATTGCTGCTTTATATTTAAGTCAAGATAAGACAGACGTACAAATAGTTTATTATCTTAGTTATGGTGTTGTCATTGGTGGTGTCTTACAACTCATAGCCCACATTGTAGCAATTAGACAGATGGGGCTTTTCAAACTTTTATATGGTGGAGTTAAATACTTACGACTTAAAAATGTTACGATTAAAAAGGAGACTAAAAAGTTTAGAAAAAACTTCTTTCCAGCAATGTGGGGTAACTCAACAGCTCAAGTTTCTGCATTCCTAGATACTTTTTTAGCTTCATTTCTTATAACAGGTTCTATCTCTTACCTTTACTATGCAAACCGTATATTTCAACTCCCTCTAGCTCTTTTTGCCATAGCAACATCCGTAGCACTGTTTCCAAGAGTTGCAAGATATATACGAAACAAAGATGAAATGCAGGCTAAAGAGTTTATGTCTAAAGCTTTCTGGTTTTTAACATTTTTACTTACGGCTAGTACCATAGGAGGCATAGTCCTCTCAAGAGAAATAACATGGCTTCTTTTTGAACGCGGTGCATTTAATGCTACTGACACAGCTAACACAACAGCAGTACTACAAATGTACATGCTAGGACTCTTACCCTTTGGGCTTCAAAAGCTCTTTGTTCTATGGCTCTATGCAAAAGAGATGCAAGGTAAGGCTGCCAAAATAGCAACCTACTCTCTTGGAACCTACATCATTATTGCACTCTTTCTTATCTCACCTATGGGAGTAAGTGGTTTAGCCCTTGCTAGTACTACGGGTGGTTTTGTAAGTTTCTTTCTTACCATAAGAGTATTTGGATGGACAAATTTCAAAGACATCCTCTACTCTAAAAAACTTCTCTACCTAAGTGTCGGAGCTGTAGTGCTTACTCTCTTACTACTCATGTTTAAAGAGTTTTTGGCTTTTTATATTTAGCCCTAATAACTCCATACCATATTAGACAATAAGCCAACTTGCTCTATAATTAGGTATCTTCAAGCGAAAAAGGTACACCTAAAACTTTCACTTTGGCTATTGCTATGAAAACTTTCATTGCTATTCGTGAGGAAGTAGCTAAAATTGATGATATTGTAAACAGAAATGAAGATTTAACCTCTATTATCAGTGTCTTGCAGGATATTACACAGAAAATGCTTGGATTTAGGTGCGAAAGTTAAGAAACTAAACTTGATGGTGAAAAAGCTATGCAAGATATAAATCCTTTAAACTCTATAATCATTAGAACTTCATGGGTATATAGTAGTTTCGGAGCTAACTTTGTAAAAACAATGCTGTGTTTAGGCAAAGAAAGAGATTCTCTCGGTGTAATATTTGACCAAGTAGGAACTCCAACTTATGCGAGAGATTTAGCTAGGGCTATACTTGAAATTATTTCTAAGATTGGTGAGGTTAAGAGCGGTGAGGCTCAGAGTGGAGAACGCCACGGGTTAGCGTTCCTAGAAGCCACACATCCGAAGAGCAGTTCACCTGGATGTGCTGCTTCAGCTGCACCTAGTGATGTCCAAATATACAACTACTCAAATGAAGGCGTTCTAAGCTGGTATGACTTCGCTAAAGAGATTATGAGAATGGCTAAGATAGATTGTCAAATAAACCCTATTGAAACCAAAGAATACCCAACACCTGCCAAACGACCACACTATAGTCTACTAAATAAATCAAAAATAAAAGAAGAGTTTGATATAATGATTCCATATTGGAAAGATTCACTTGCTGAGTGTTTAACTGTTATGGGAGAGAGAGAATGATAAATATTGAAGAGTTAAAACCACTTATAGTAGAAAATCTTAGTTCTCTAAATCCAAATCAAATTATTCTTTTTGGAAGTTATGCTTATGGAACTCCAAATGAAGATAGTGATATAGATTTATATGTGGTTACAAATGACGATTTTATACCACAAAGCTGGAAAGAAAAGCATAGTATTTCTCAAAAAGTTTCACAAAGATTAAAAGACATCTGTGAACAATATCCAACAGACATAATAACACACACAAAAGCAATGCATAAAAAATTTGTAGAGATGGATAGTATGTTTAGTAGAAAGATATTAAATCAAGGCATCAAACTATTATGAAAGTAATCTCAAAAGAGTGGTTAAAGGCTTCAAGAGATGATATGTTAATAATTGAACAAATCATAAATATAGAACATCTTACACACATGGTCGCTTTTCATGCTCAGCAAGCAATTGAAAAGAGTCTTAAAGCATTAATAGAAGAGTATGAAATAGATATTCCTAAAATTCATAAGCTTATAAGGTTAAAGAAAATATTGTCAGATAAGCTAACTATAGAAAATGATGAACTTTTAGCAAATCTTGATGAGTTGTATATAGATTCAAGATACCCTGGTGATATGGGGCTACTTCCAAATGGTAAGCCTACTCTTGCAGACGCTCAAGAATTTTATGACTTTGCAAAGGAAATCTTTAGTAAAGTTTGTAATATATTAGAAATAGACAAGGAAGATATCATCAATGCAAAAAGCTAAAAACATACTACTAACAGGAGCAGCAGGCTTTATAGGGTCTAACTTTGTACCATACTTTTTAGAGAAGTATCCAGAGTACAACTTAATAAACCTAGACCTATTAACATACGCAGGTAACTTAGAAAATCTAAAAGAGTGTGAATCTAACCCAAGATACAAGTTCATAAAAGGTGACATCTGTAACCGTGAACTTGTAGAGTTTATATTTACTGAGTATGACATCAACGGTGTTATTCACTTCGCGGCAGAGTCTCATGTAGATAATAGCATCAAAAATCCTGGCGTATTTATAGAAACAAATGTAAATGGAACTTTTACTCTTATAGATGTTGCAAGAGCATACTGGATGAATAAACCATTTGAGTATAAAGAAGATTATAATAACTGTAGATTTCACCATATCTCAACAGATGAAGTATACGGAACTCTTAATGAGACTGATCTCTTCACAGAAGAAACACCATATGCACCTAACTCTCCATACTCAGCTTCTAAAGCAAGTAGCGATATGATAGTTAGAAGTTACCAAGAGACATACGGAATGAATACAGTTATAACTAACTGCTCAAACAACTATGGTCCAAAACAACATGATGAGAAACTAATTCCAACTATTATTAGAAAAGCTTTAGCTGGAGAAAGCATTCCCATTTATGGTGATGGTAAGAACATTAGAGATTGGTTATATGTACTTGATCATTGTAAAGGTATAGATTTAGTCTACCATACAGGTAAAGAAGCTAATGTGTATAATATCGGTGGAAGAAATGAGAGAACTAATCTTCAGATAGTTGATGCTATATGTACTATACTTGATGAAAAAGTTCCATCAAAAAACACAATCAATAAAGACAGTTATAAAGACCTTATCACTTTCGTAGAAGATAGAGCAGGACATGATAGACGTTATGCTATTAATGCAACAAAACTTGAGACAGAGCTTGGCTGGAAAGCGAACGAGAACTTTGATAGTGGGATTGTTAAGACTGTTGAATGGTATTTATCTAAATATGGAGCTGTCAAATGATTTCGTTTGCGTTAAAAGCTGAGAAGGTGAAAAAGGTGAATCACATAGTGAGAGAAGTTGCCCTGGGGTATTGCGGAGCAAGAGAAGCCACTCTGGGGTGTGAGAACTTTGACTCTGGGATTGTTAAGAGTGTTGAATGGTATTTGGGGAAGTATAAAGTTTAAAACGAAATATGTAAAATTATTGATATTATTTATCTTTCATGAATTACAGCATTTCTGGCTTTAAACCCTAAACCCCAAGTTTACGGTATTTAGTCTCAAAAATCCCAAGTAAAACAAAAACAAAAATCGCTATTTTTTCTTCAAAACTTAAACACTTTAAAGCAAGTTCAAAGCTTGAATCTACTATAATTCCGCTACAAATTTTTATTAACATTAGGAAACAAGATTTGAACCACGAAGAGCTAGAACTACTTATGTTAAAACATGCTGAAAACATCTCATCACAAAAGTCATTGGCAAAAGAGATAGGGTTTAGTGTGGGGAAAATAAACTATGTTCTTAATGCTCTTATAGACAAAGGTCTCATAAAATCTGAAAACTTCATGACTTCTGATAATAAAAGAAAATACACTTACCTTTTAACAGATAAAGGCATTAAAGAGAAGATGACTCTTACAAAAAAGTTCATAGTAAGAAAAAAAGCTGAGTATGAAGAACTTCAACTTGAACTCGAAGCTGATAAAGTTAAATGGGGGGGCAAGTTAAATGAGTAAGACTTCTCATAATAATCCAACTGTTAAAGAACTAATTAAAAAACTTTCTGATTTGCCACAGGATATGCCCTTGGTGACAGATGGTTACGAAGATGGCTTAGATACATCAGAAATGATGGAAGGCGATTTACCAAATAAACAACAAAGACTTGTTCAAGCTTGGATGGAGATTCATAAAAATATATTTCAACCTTTAAAAGAAAAAAGTTTCTTCGAAAGTGCTAAAGTACAGTTTGGTACAGTTGCTTGGTCTGATGAAATTGACATATCTCCCGAAACATTATACATAGATGCAAAAGAGGTAAACTAAAATGATCAAACTAACAGATGCACTTTTAACTTATAAACTTGAAGCTACTAACTATTTTTATAGAAAGATGAACTAGATATGTGCGGAATAGTAGGATACATAGGAAAAAAAGATATTAACACTATTTTGCTAAATGGTTT
>Ga0233440_1002026_pt1 | contig 17446 bp, 15 predicted proteins | sample SI_123_September_5_FD_182791 | JGI IMG/M metagenome (GOLD analysis project Ga0233440, IMG submission 182791) | Seawater microbial communities from Saanich Inlet, British Columbia, Canada - SI_123_September2016_120_MG | ecosystem: Environmental > Aquatic > Marine > Inlet | place: Canada: British... | reverse complement strand
CCACTAATAACATCACACAATAAGATTAGCCCTCTTATTCCCGAACGAGAAAAATTGTTTGAAAAATTAAATTTAAAAAAAATACTTATTTTATTTCCTGTTAGTATTCTAAATGATAAAATACCTGCTATTCCAAATAATCAACTGGGAATACCTGGCGATATAAACAACTTGCCGCTAATGAGTGAAATGATAAAAAAAACAGACATAAACGGAATAGTAACAACTCCCACAATATTAGAATTTTTTATAATAGAGCTAAAAAAAAAGAATTTTAATTTTGAGCAAATAAAATGGATTGAGCTATCAGGCGAATTTTGCACGCATCAAAGAACAAAATTAATAGAAAATATCTTTCCTAATGCTTATATTGAATATTTATGGGGATCAACGGAAACGGGAGGCCACAAGGGTTATCGCTGTGAACATTTATATAAAAAACCTTCTAATATTTTTCATTTTTTTACTAATCATCATTTTCTCGAAATAATTAATGAAAAAGGTGCTGTATTGGAAAGTAAACAAGAGGGTGAAATAGTTCATACAGACTTATACAAAAAAGCAACTACTTTAATTAGATATAAAACCGGCGATCTCGGAAAAATAAATATAACCAATTGTCCTTGTGGTAATCCATATACAATAGAACTATTAGGAAGAATGAACTATGATCGGCTAAAGATTCAAGGCACTGTATTGCACACACAAGCTATAGAAAATGCCTTAGATAAAATTAGAGAATATATTGAGCCAGGCTTTAGAATGAATGTTTATGAAAAGAAAATTGGATCGCAAATTATACCCAAATTAGCACTAAGCCTTATTTTAAAAGATAAAAATAATCAACCATACCTCAAAGAAATAATTACAGAAAAGATCAGTAAAAACCTATACTTAACCCCCACAAAAACATTGTATGATTTAGTAGATAAAAAAATATTTATGCCCTTGTCTATAAAATTTACAAACAACTTTCCCAAAGAAAATAAAACAAAACATATTATTCCTGATATTAACATTTAATTATAATAAAACTATGAAAAAACTATTAACTAACTTTGGAGAAAGATCTTATCCAATATATTATGGAATTGATTTAATAAAAAAAATTGATAGGATGCTAAAAGAGCATAAAATTGGAAATAATATTTTAATAGTTTCCGAACCTTTTATTAAAAAAAAATATCAAAAAAATATAGAAAACAGTTTACAAAAAAATAATTGTAAAATTTCCTGGTATTCAATCCCATCTGGTGAAAGAAATAAAAATCTAGAAACAATAGAAAATTTATATAAAAAATGTGTTGAATCAAAAATAGATAAAAGTTCTTGTATAATAGCCTTTGGAGGCGGAGTAATACAAGATATTACTTGCTATCTTTCAGCAACTTTTCGCAGAGGAATACCTTTTGTTCAAATTCCCACGACACTTCTCTCTCAAGTAGATATAGGTATTGGTGGATGTGCAATAGATCATCCATCTGGAAAAAGCTTAATAGGAACTTTTTATCAGCCAAAACTAGTTATTACGGATTTAAATCTACTAAAAACACTGCCTCAAAAAGAATTTTCTAATGGAATTTCGGAAATCATCAATAAAGTAATTTGTATGGATGGAAAAAAATTAAACGAAATAGAAAACGATATTTTAAAAATTAAAAATAAAAACTTCGATACTCTAGAAGAATATATAATTCTTTCTAATAAATCTAAGCTTAAAATTATAGAAAAAGATGAAACAGGATTAACTGATCATAGGCTTCTTTTAGACTTTGGCCACACAATAACATATGCCCTAGAAAAGGTTATGAACTATAAAATATCACATGGAACAGCCCTTGCCATAGGAATGCACGGGGCTGCGCTTATGTCTTATGAAAAAAACAAGCTACAACCAGAAAAACTAAAAAAACTTAAAAAAATAATCAAAAAAGCCGAACTTCCCATTAAGATTCCAATTGATATAAAAATAGAGCAATTAATAAATTTAATGTACTTTGACCAAAAAATAAAAAAAGGTAAAATTCGTTTTGTTCTTATGAAAAATTTTGGAGACCTTTATATATCAAATCCAATAAATGAACATGAAATAAAAGAATGTTTTAAAAAATTATACTAAATATTTTAACACAAAATAACCGTTCTTCAAATTTAACTCCTGAAATCATATTAACAATAAAAATGTTTTAAAGTATTTTTTATTAAAAATCTTTTACCTCCTGTATCCATTGGTCAAGAATTTTACTCATTTCTAATGCTTTTACCCTTTCATCCTCATATAAATCAACTTTTTCGTCTGGATCATTTATAATATTATAAAAATTATAGCTTTTCTTTTTTTCTATAAAATTACTAATATCTAAAAGCGTTTCTTTTACTAACTTCCATTCATTATCACGTATTACCTCCACCGAGGTTATGCCGCTAAAATAATTATTATCGAGGAATCTTTCTGAGCCAGAAAAAATATATTGATTTATTTCCTGTTTTTTCGTAATTAATTTAGAAATATCTTTTCCCTGTCTTTTTTCACTATCCGAATCTTCAAGTTTTAACATACTAACAACTGTTGGCAAAATATCTGTTAGCTGGACTAATCCATCTATTTTATTTTGAGTTTTAACTTTGGGATGTTTTAACAAAAAGGGAATATTTAAAACTTTATCACTAAAGGCAGTCCCTACGGGTAAGGCCTTATTAAAAAAATTTTTATCACCCAACATTTCCCCATGTTCTGATATAAAAATTATGATTGTATTTTTTTCTAGGCCTAAGTCTTTAATTTTATTAAAAAACTCCCCTAAATAATAATCCGCTTGAATGATTTCACTATCATATAAAAAATTTAATTGAGAGACGTCTTTCTGGCTCAATAAAATATTACCCGCATCACTCTTTGGGCCAAATAAATATTTATCCCACTTAACAACAGGCCAAAAAAACTCCCCCTCTTTTTCAATAGGAGGATTGCTTTCTATGGTCATAAAGCATTTAGAAAAATCCATGTTTCCATTATAGTTGTTTTCTCTTTTTTCATAAAAAATTTTTTCTGGAGCATGGGGGCAATGAAGATCAAATAGCTGTAAAAATAAGAAAAATTTATTATTCTTATTTTCTTCAACCCAATTAATTGTCGGCTCAACTAGCTGCTTAGCCCCAACGTCAAACTTTCCCGATATATGATTTATATTAAAATCAATATATCTTGATTTATCTAAATAAAAATCAAAGCCCTCGCTTAGAGTATACTGTGAATTATAATCTTCATCGCTGGTAAATCCGACCGTTTTATAGTTATTTTTCCTAAAAACATCGGCTAAATAATTAATATTAACTGAATCATAATTATAACCCCTTTTTAAAATCTTATGCGAGTAAGGAAAAAGGGACGTAAACATTGATACCCCATTTACAAACGTCCAATTAGACGGAGCAAAAGCGTTGTTAAATATTAAAGATTCCTTAAAGAAGCTATCAATATTAGGCGACATATCTTGTTTGTGATTATAAATACCCAAGCGATCCTTTCTAGTGTTAGTCAAAGAAACAATTATTACATTACAATTTGGGCAAGATAATTCATCTAACTGATTAACGCCTACCGACAATACCTTATCGTTGCTTAATTTGTTTTTTTTATAAAAAAATAATGATAAAAAAATAATGATTATTATTAAAAAAAATATTTTTCTTTTATTTCTAAACATAGCTATTTAAACTTAAATGCATTTATAAAGATTTGGTATTTTTTTACTAATACTTTTTTAATCATAGACCGTTGAAATAGTTTTTCCAAATCTCCTTTGCTATATTTTCTGCCAATAAATAATTACCCTCTTTTGTACAATGCCCAAAATCACCGCCATGATTATCAATAAAATATTTATTATATCCATCTTTTTCTATGGCGCTTTTAAAAATACGCTCGTTATCAACAAAAATAATATTATTATCCTTATCTATAAAATTTTTTAAAAGCCTAACATCCCTAGTTGGATACTGTATAACTACCAGCTTTATCCCTTTTTCTTTAGCTTTCTCTTTAATTTTCTGGTAACTAATAATAGTCTGGGTATTTAGATTTACGTTATTTAAAACTTCCTGAGCCTTTTCATAATCCCCTTGTTTATAATAAATTTTACTTAATTCAACAAAGCACCTATTGTAATCATAACCAAAATAATCATTTCCACCTACTCTATAATCCCACTTTTCTTCTCCTAAGTCAACCGCTTTTTTAATTAAATTTTCTGCTTCTTTTAAATAGTTTTTATCTTTATATAACAAACCTAGCTCTAAATAAGCTTTTCCCGACTCATTAACAGAAATAGAATTCCTAAATGATTCTTCTGCTTCTTTATATTTATTTATATCTTTATAATATAATCCTAACTCTGAAAAACCTAAATCTGTCTTTTCTATCTCTATTGATCTTTTTATCATTTCTTCCGCTTTTTGAAGCTCTCCCTCCCCTCTATAATAATTACCAAAATTTAAATAAGCATAACTATTATCAGGCATCATTCTTTCAATTTGACTATTAAATAGCTCTTCTGTTTCATTTTTATGGCCTTTTTCTCGATAATATCTAGATAATTCAATATATGTTTTATTGTGATTTGGGTTTAATTCTAAGGATTTTAAAAACATTCTTACAGCTTCATCGCCATTTCCCTCATCCCTATACAAAACACCCCTCAAAAGATAAGTTCTGAAATACTCAGGATTTAAGCTCATCGCTTTTTCAGCTAAATATTTAGCCCCCTCCCTATCACCCCTTTCCCTGCTGGCAAAACCATCATTCACACATTCAATCTCATTTAAATTATCATTCTCATTGTTAATACTACTTTCATTGTTATTTTTTCCATATAATAAAAACTTGCTACGATCCTTATTTTCTATTTCCGCAATCAAAAATTTAAACAAATTATATATTTTTAATTTTTCAAAAAATGAAATTTCTTGATTTATATTATTTATATTTTTTTCTTTACCAAAATTATAAACACTATCTGTTATTCCCATCATTATAGTAATAATATCTGGGTCATACCTATTTATTAAATCATCAGTTTTATCAACAATAACATCAGAAGTGACGCCGGGAATCCCAGCATTTACAACATCAAAGCTCAAATCATTACTTTTTTCATTCAATATCTCCTCTAGTTGTCTTGGGTAAGAATTTTCTCCGCCAAGGGCCGTATTAGACTCTCCTAAGCATAAAATATTAACACTATCTTTTTTTATTTGATTATTTTTTTTCTGAACATACAAAAAAGTTTTAGCAGAAATCCTTAGTCCAACTTCCAACAAAAAAAAAGAGATTATTATCCCTAAAAATAAAAAGGTTATTTTTTTCCCTAATTCATTATTTTTATTCATTATACTAAAAATTTATTTTTATTTTTTAACAATATAATTACCCATAATTAAATAATCAATTCCTGTCTTCATAAAACAATTGTATGCTTCCTCTGGACTACAGACTATAGGCTCATTGTTGTCATTAAAAGAAGTATTCATAATCATTGGAATGCCAGTAATATTTTTAAATTCATTAATTAGGTCGTAATAAATACCATTTTCTTTTTTTGTAACTGTTTGTATTCTAGAGGTGTTATTGTTATGAAGGGCAGATGGAATTAACTTCTTTTTATCGCCCCTAACTTTTCCTACTAAAAGCATAAAAGGGCTGTCCACATCTAATTCGAAAAAATCACTCAACCTTTCCCTTAAAATACTGACTGCAAAGGGCCTGAAAGACTCCCTATGTTTTACTTTTTTATTTAAAATGTCTTTCATATCTTTATTTATAGGATTGGCCAAAATACTTCTTGAGCCTAGTGCCCTTGGGCCAAACTCCATTCTTCCTTGGAACCATCCAATAATCTTATTTTCACTTATTTTTTTAGCAACATATTTGACTAACCCATCGTTGTCTATTCTCTTAAATTTAGCCCCTTTGTTGGATAGTAGAATATTAATTTTTTTATTACTATATTCCGGCCCCAGGCAAGCATTGTTCATAATATGCTTTCTCGGCTTATTTTTTAAGGAGTTATAAGTATAAAAAGCAGCGCCCACTGCACTACCGTTGTCGCCAGCGGCTGGTTGTATAAACACCTTTTTAAATGGAGATTCTTTTACTATCCGCGTATTAGTTGTAACATTTAAAAAAACTCCGCCCGCAAGACATAAGTTATCAAGCCCAGTCTCTTTATAAATATGTCCGACCACCTTTAAGATAATTTCCTCTATCATTTTTTGCAAACTAGCTGCTATATCTCTATGCCTATCTTCGATACTTTCCTTGGACAATCTTGGTTTTCCAAAAAGTTTAACAAATTTATTGCTATACATTCTTTCACCCTTATTATAATAAAAATATTTTTTATTTAATCTAAAACTACCATCACTTCTAACGTCAACCATCTTCTTAAACTCGTCTAGATATTTTGGATTACCGGTTTCGGCGAGAGCCATAATTTTACCCTCTCCAGAAAAAACTCTAAAGCCAAGGTAAGTTGTTACAATAGAATAAAGCAGACCCAAAGAATTTGGATATTTAAGCTCCTTTAAAACATTTATCTTATTGCCTTCTCCAACTCCATAGGTTGTCGTGGCCCATTCGCCAACTCCATCAACAGTTAATATTGCAGCTCTATCAAAAGGAGATATTAAAAAGGCGCTTGCCTCATGAGCTAAGTGATGCTTTATAAAAAAAACATCGCCCCTAAATCCTAACTCTTCTTTAAGAGTTAGGGGAAGAATGAGTCTGTCTTTAAGCCAACTAGGCATCGTATCTAAAAAATTCTTCAAAGAAAATGGATAAGACTTCAGGTGATTTAAGATTATTCTTTCAAATTTTAAAAATGGCTTTTCGTAAAAAGCCACATAATCAATATCGTAAGAAGTTAAATCAGCTGACTGAAGACAATAATTAATAGAATTTATAGGAAATGCAGACGAATATTTGTTTCTATCAAATCTTTCCTCTTGAGCGGCCGCAATTAATTTTCCGTCCCCTATGAGACAGGCTGATGAATCGTGATAATAACAAGATAGTCCTAATATAGTCATAATTAATTATTCAAATTTATAACCCAATTTTTTTGCAATTACGTTTAATAAGTCTTTATCAAAATTTATTTCCAAGTCTCTTAAAGCTTCTTCTCTCGAAACAATTCCCTCTCTTATAAGCCTGCTCATCTCTAAATCATAGTGTGTATAACCATAATGTTTTTTTGAGTTGTAAACAGAAATAAAATTCAACTCACAGTTGGTTGTTTTTGCCGGATAACTTAATTTTGGATACTTCCAGTCTAGCTCTTTTTTGATTGTCTCAACATAAGTATCTGCATCTATCGGTAAAAACCAATGCGGTGAAACAACCATTGATTTATGTCTTTTTTTGGCTTTCTTTAAAACCTCTTCCATGCTTTTTGGAAAATTTTTATACTTTGGATCATTTTTAACATGCTCTTCTATAAAATCTTTTGTGGCTTGAGCCATGGAAGCATATTCTGGAGCGTCTGACTTACAAGCACACTTTGACATTACTGGTTGTTTTACTGATTGCCCCTTCGTCCACCCAGCAATTATTATGGGGATATTATATTTTGCAGCTATTTTGTAGGTTAGATCCATATACCAAATAGAACATAAATGGCAAATAACTGCCCTTGATCCTGTTTTTAATATCTTTGCAAACATGTCCTTCATGAAAGAAGATTTAAAAAACAAAAAATCTACTCCCAATTTATCTACTGCTTTGTGGACATTCTCTAGAGCATCGCTTGTTTCAAAGCCATGATCAAAGGTAAAGGCGAGTGGATTTAACTTATACCTTTCTTTTATATAATAAAGAGCCGACGTACTATCCTTTCCCCCGCTACACATTACTAAACAATCATATTCACCCTTTCCTTTGTTTTTTTCTAGAATCTTAATAAAATCTGTTTCCAGGGCCCCTTTTTCTCCTCCTAAAAAATTTTTTTCTTTTTCATGGGTAATGCAAATATTACAAACACCTTCATCGTTTAACCAAATTCCTGGCTTAGCTTCTGGTAATATACATTTTTTACATATTTTCTTGTCTTTCATATGTTTAATTTTCTATTTTTTTATCTGTAAAATCCAACTTTTTACATTTTTTTCTTTTTTAATAACTTTATATCCTTCCTCCTCTAGTCTTGCTGGCATTTTTTTTATTGGCTTTCCATCGTCAATAACAATCTCCAAGATTTCACCGTCATCCATCGCTTCAAGCTTAAATAAAGCTCTAGTAAAATTATTAGGACAAGGAATTCCCGTTAAATCTATCCTTTCATCAATATTTATATTTTTTTTAAACTCCTGCATAAATAAAAGAGATTATAACCGTAGGGCCTATATAATAAACAAGAAAGGAGATAAAGGCTAGCATTATAAAGATAGGTGTTAAAATATAAAGTTTATTTTCCCGAATCATCGACCATAGTTCTTTTAAGATGTAAATCACTTTTTCCATAGTTAAAATTGTCTTAAATTTTTATTAATATCTGCCTCGTACCCCTCGGCATCCTCCCAAAAAGTATTACTAGTTTTTTTATCAAGCCCCAAAAGTTTTCTTCTAAATATTAGTGCGGCAAAAGCTGTTAAACCAAATCCAACTATATACAACATAAATAAAAGAATTGTAACAATAATTTTCTGAATCTTTTCAATTATTGGCATTATAAATCTCTTTTGTTTTTCAAATATCTTTTTAATCATTTATCAAATTACCCCTGAGGTTATTTAAAAAATATTGACTTAGCTCTGAACTAACCTCAATTCCATGATCCATAAAATGTATACCCTCTGTGCTATTAATATTATCTTTTATAATAGAATTGGTTATATTAAATCTCTCATGGTCAACTACATACCATTCATTTTTTTTATCAGAAAAAATAAGACGGGTATTTCCAAACCTTTCTTTAAATCTACTTATTTTTTCTATATTTTCTGAAATTAGAATAACTGGATAATCAACTATGTTAAGCCCTTGAGATAACTGCTTAGCCTTTTTGTCCCTAAAATCAAGATATTCTATATCAAATTCACCATAAAGAAGCTCGTACCAGTCTATTACGTAATTACTAAAATAAGACTGGTTATTAATTGAACTATCTTTTATAATAACCATTTTTATTTTTTCATCGTATGCACATTTATTATCAACACAAAATGAACGAAGGCCTTCTTTTTTTAGACAATTAACTTCATCAAAACACTCTGGCATATCGCTACATTCAGGAATATTATTTTCCATCCCTCTGCACAATTTAAGCTTAAATGCATCTGGATTTAAAGTAAGAAACTTTTGTTCATTAAATTTAAGTAATGGGGGAAATATGGCGTCTTTTTCTTTTAATATATATTCAATAGACTTTCTATATAAATTTTTTCCTTCATTTGAATCTACGCATTTTTTTACATCTTCATTTTTGTTTACATTAACTTCTTTGGTGCAAAGTTCCCAATTTCTAGTAAGATCTATTATGCTTTTGTCTGGGTCGGTTAAGTCCACTCTATTATTAAGACAATCTATAATATAAAAATATTCTAAATTATTAGGATATTTATTAATTATACAAAGTTCCAAAATATTTAAGATTGCCTCATCGTCTCCGTGATAAGAATGAAATTTCCCATCTTCATATTCTGTTCCATAATAAAAAATATCTATATCTATATTGTTTTTTGTTTCCTTGTCCACCTTGTCTAAGAATAGCCTTAAAGCTGAAACTAAATCTCTGGTAAATGGACAAGCGGATACCGTAAAAATCTCTACTTTATTTTTACTATTATTCAAAATATTATTCTCTTTATTGGAAGATATTTTGATTACATTATCTATATAAAAAATAGATTTTATTATTTTTTCAATTTCTTCAAAATGATTAGTTTTTGGATAAAAAACCTCTATACTTAAAAAAATTTTTTTGTCTTTTAAATAAAGGTGTGTCAATCCCGATTCATAAACCGCCCCTTCTTCACTGCAAGCACCTAAGTTAAATTTATTATCTGAATAAAAAAGATAGTAATCACCCAAATTATATTTTTTTAACTTATATTTATATTTTTCATCGCAACCTTTTTTCTGTTCCAAAAACTCTGGATAAGGATATAAAACTGCTTCATATAAGCTAGAAAACTTTAATTCTTGTTCCTCTATATAATCGTTGGCCTTATTCTCTGAGATATCCAAAAAAGTCTTAATTTTAATCACTGCCTCTCCTTTTACTGCTAAAATATGATCATTGTTATTCTCTTTAATAATAAAATTTTTAGCTTGCACTATTTCTATTCCCAAACTTTCTAAATAACTATCTAGCAGATAGTTATCCTGTACTTTTTTAATGGCAAATAAAAAAAATAAAGCTGTTATTAGCATTAAAAATAATACAAACAAATAAAAATTTTTATCTCTTATTTTCATATATCTTATTTTATCTTACCATAATTATTTTTTTATTTACAATACAAAAAAGGCGCTTACCGCGCCTTTATATAAATAAAACTAAATAATTTCTTTAAAAGAAATTATTACAACCCACATAAGTAAAATCCTCGCCTACAACCTCTTTATTGGTTATAGTACAATCGTTAAAATTATCTTTTCCCAATACTGCTTCTTGTGTTAATAAATCTAAAGAATCGCCACTCTCTTCTTTTGCGATGTATTCAGCCCCTTTAATACCCAAAAATGAAGAGATGCTAATAACTGCTGCAAAAAATAATGTTTTTAGTGATAAAAAATTTTGTTTATTCATATTTTATTTGATTATTTATCTATATATATAATAACATACTTTTTCAAAAAAATAAACCCGATTGTCCCCAGCAGACTTATTTTTATTTTTTTTGAAAAAATAAACACGACCATAAGATTATTATAATCACTTTTTCCGCTAAGACTCTTCAAATGTATTATAAATTATATATTATTTCTTAATTTTCATTAACTAAAAAATATTGCTAATTACTATTAATTAAAATTAGATGATAACTGTTTATTATAACCAATATTATTTAAAATATCCAAGAGACTCTAGATCGTTATAAAATTTTTCATCAACATACTGATTTTTAGTAGAACTGTCTTCTATTAATTGATTTATCTTTTGAAATAATATTTCTCTCAGTTGATCTTTTTCTTTAGCATTAAAATCTATTAAATTATTTTTTTCTAAGGGGTCTTTTTTGATGTTATAGAATTCATCCTTAATATCGTTTTTTAAGTTATATATATATTTAAACTCATTATTTTGAATAGCAAATTTTTCCCCCGTCCAAGAAGCTTGATCGGTGTATTTAACAGCGGGAGACCCTTCTCTTTGCCCACCCCTTATTTTACCGGTCCAAGAAAAAACACGTCCATCATTCTCATAACTAGCTTTATTTAAAATCAAAGGTAGCAAAGAGATTCCTTGAATTGTGCCTTTTTGTTTTTCCATAGAAAAACCTAAAATGTCGTTAAATGTTGGCAAAATATCAATATTTTCAACCATCCTATCTATAGTGCTAGGTTCTATAAAGATAGAAGACGGAAAATGGAAAATAATGGGAGTAAGAAGCTGTTCTTCATAAAGCCTGCCCACATGCTCATAAAAATCATGCCCCCCCAAACCCTCGCCATGCTCGCTAGTTATAGTCCAAAAAGTATTTTTATTAAAATTTCTTTCTTCTACGTAATTATAAAAATTTTTTAATTGATAATCCAAAAACAATATTTCTTTATCATATTCACTTATTGCATCTATTAAATTATCTTTTTTGTTATCTTTGAAAATATTAGTGGATATATTTTGATTCTCTGTAAGAAAGACAAAAAAACCTTCTCTGGACGATGAATCTTCAGTTAAAATACTTAAGTCTTTATCGGGAATATTATAAGGAAAATGAGGGTCATACAAATGAATCCATAAAAAAAATTTATCATCCATCAACTGTTCGTCCAACCAATTTACAGCCAACCCAATAGTCTCATCGGCATTTCTGTATATTTTTTCTTTTTGAGGTATATTAAAAATATCAAAACCCTGATCAAGATTATTCCAAAGAATATGTTTAACACTCACAAAGGCAGCCGTTTTATATCCATTTTCTTTAAAAATTTCCGCCATTGTTAAAAAAGAATCATCTAATATTTCATAATTATTTGTTGATCGATGATTAATAGGATAGAGCGAGGTAAAAATAGAAGCCTCTGCAGAGGCTGTAGTGGGAATAACCGTATAGGCTTTTTTAAAAACTATGCTTTTTTCTGCTAATTTATCTAAAAAGGGCGAGGTATTATAAGGATAACCCATATAACCAAGATGATCAGCCCTTAAGGTATCAATTGTAACTAAAATCACCTTATTAATTTGATCAAAGTTGTTACTTTGCTGTGTATTGTTTTTTTCCTTTTTCTTTTCGATGTTTTTAATTATATTACCGTTGCCACCATTTTCTAAAATATTTATATTATATGAATCTTCCCTCTTTTTTTCTAATCTTTTTTCTTTATAATATAATAAAACCCCTGTCATAACCAGGACTACCAATGAAAAGATAACTAATGAAATTTTAAATATTTTTTTCATAAAGAAAAAATTTCCTTAATTTTATTCTCTATAATAAATAACTTTTTTTCTAACTCTTGACCTTTTTTAGAAAAATCAATTTTTGTCCAATTATTATTTAATTCATTAAAATCTTTATCAATATCATAAAATTCATAACTATTTTTTAAACTCTCTAAACTTTCTAAATCAAAAATTTGATAATGAATTAATTTATAATTCAGATTCCTAATCATACTACTAATTCTAATATTATTAAAAAATTTACTATCTTTTGAACCTTTATAAACTAAACCTGCATAAACAAAATCATTTATTTTTTTATTATCTACTATTAAAGGAATTATACTCTCCCCCTGTAAACTATTTTTATCATAATAAATATTTAATAATTTTAAAATACTAGGCATTATATCTATTGACTGAACCAATCCTTTAATTTCTCTTTTTTTGTCTATTGACGGATGCTTTATGATCAAGGGTATGTTCAAAACTATATCCTGAAAAGCGCCAATTATATCGGTTCGCATAAAACGCCCCTTCTCTCCTATTAAATCTCCGTGTTCAGAAGTAAGAATAATAATCGTATTTTTTTCTAATCTCAAGCTACTTATTGTTTCAAGAATTTCCTTTATATTATTGTCCATTTGTGTTATTCCTCCATCGTAATAATCAATTAATTTTTGCCTATCTTGCTCATTTAGATATTTATAAGTTATATCTTTATTTTCAGAAATTTTTGTGAAAACTAAATTTTCCTTCGAATCGTCTAAATTCCAAAAACAACTTTTCATATCAAGAGTTGAGGATGAGTTAGTATATTTATTTTTAAATTGGTCAGATGGATTAAAGGGACAATGGTTATCAAAACCTTGTAAAAATAAAAAAAATTTATTTTTATAATTTTCCTCTAACCAATCAATAATATCTTCTTTATAATAAGATAATTTTGAAAAATCTTTTTCATCTCTGTATAAAGTAAATCCTCTATCAAAACCATACTGTCTGCTATAATCCCCTCCGCCGGTAAAGCCTGCTGTCAAATATCCGCTTTTTTTTAAAATTTCCGGCAAGGTTTTAATGCCTTGGGGAAGCTTATTCTCCTCATACCTATTAACGACTTTATGTTCCCAAGGAAAAAGAGACGTCATCAAGCTAGCGGCGCTAGGCAGTGTCCATGGAGATGGACTAAAAGCATTATCAAAAACTAATGCGTCATTAAAAAAATTATCGATATTACTCGACGTGTCCCGCTTATAACCGTAAATACCCAAATGATCTTTACGAGTATTAGTTAGGGAAATTATTATAAGATTACAATCCTGACACCCCAAGCCAACCTGCTTATTATTATTCTTATTTCCCCAATAAAAAATAGCCGCCATAAAAATAATAAAAAATATAAGCATGTTTATAAAAAATATTTTCATATTCTGTTTTTGCTATTAAACTTTTCCACAAATAACTCATTATATATTTGGGGCATATTATTATTTTCGTTCCACCTTAAAACCTCGTCTTCTCCATACTCTAAAACAGCCTCTTGATAATTAATATATCTTTCATTATTTTCTTTTTTAAAGATATCAAAATATTTTAATTTTTCTTGACTCCTCCAAACAGAAGAAGAAAATGGAAAATAAGTTAATGAATAAGCACTTCTTAGTAAAAAAATATAATTATAAGATACCGCTGATTCTTCTAAATAATACCTTTTTAATACATTTAAATACAAAAGAATAAAGTTATTAAACAATGAATCAAAATTAGAAAACTTTCTATCAATAATTAAATATCTTCTTAAAAACTCTTCTTTATCTACGCTTATATTTTCCCTTGAAATAAAAGTATAAGTATGGCCATAAAACCTAGAAAGTAATTCTAAATCTTTAAAGGAAGGATAATTTTTATTAAAAAATGTATCCTCTATTCTTTGACCTTCATTAATTAGATCTTTAAAATCTTTTGAAAAGCTATTAAAATCTATATTGTTTTTTACATTTGAATAAAGCCTATTATCTTTAAGCTCTACAAAAAATTTATCGGTTGTAGCAATCTGCGTTAAATATTCAAAATTAGTGCATGTATAAGGATTAGTCTCTGGAATAGGCTTCCACTCTGTTTTTTTATATTTTAATTTTTTTTCAATGATGGGTGGTAAATATTTTGAATAATAATTAGTAGTAGCAGACTTAAACAACAGATCGTTGGTTCCCAAAATATTATCATAAGTCGTTACTGCATATAAATATTGTTTATCCCCAAAAAAAGGATTTATTTCTTGTATGCATCTAGTTTCGATTTCATAAGGCCCTCTTAGTTGATTCTTTTTGTACCCTTCAACATGAAATAATTTTTCTTTTTCCAAAAATTTGATATTCTCAGCAAAAGATTCCTCGCTCAAATCTTTGTAAATTTTAAATTCGGGCTTTTCAAAAAAAAGACCTGGTCTTAAACAATGATTAATATCACCGCTAAAACAAGATTTTCTGTTCTTAATTTCTTTTTTTAAAAAAATAACATTATTTGCTATCTTAGCTATATCACTTAATATAATTTTTTTATTCGTCAAACCGTCTGCTAAAAAAATAAAATTTTGATTATTGTCGATATTTTTTATACTATCTTCAAGAGATAAAATATTACTATGATAAGCATCAACAGCCTTTTCAAGAGCTCCTAATAATGCGTCTGCGTTTGTTTCGCTAGGATTTCCCATAAAAGTATCTTGATATAAGGATACATTTTTAATTTCAAATAAAAAACTTTTGGGAAAAACACTTTTCTTAAGATCTATTAAACCTAAAAGCTTTGCTTCTTCTTGATTTAAAATATTTAAACTTTTTTCAAAACCCACCCAATCAAAATCAGGGGAGGTAAATAAAGGGTCCTCCTTATTCCATTGATAAAACAAAGCTAAGCTTAAAATTTTATTAATCTTATTCTTTTCTTCTACTTCCTCTCCTTTTAAGTTAACTATTTTTTCATTTTTTAATGTGTAAGATTCATTATCATTATTTAATTTTATCTTTTCCAGATAAACATCTTGAAAAGATGGACCAATTAACTCTTCAACATTTTTTTTATTTGTCTTTTTGATTGATATGTTTTTTTGTTTCAGTAAAAAAGACATTGAAAAAAATAAAAAAAACATAGTAATAAATAAAAATATTGTTTTTTTGTTCATAATTTTTATGTAGATAAATTATCTTAAAATTGTCTCGATTTGATTAAAATCATTATACTTAGATGTAAAATATTCTAACTTTATTATTTTTTTTAAGTCTTTTAAATAAAAATAGCTTAAAAATGTTTTATATTTTATCTCTTTATCTTCACAGACGCCATACCCATAACGATCTCCTGCGTAAAGTAAATAATACTCTCCGAGGCTATGTTCTTTTTTTAGTGGTTTATATTTACTATCACAAGAAACTTCTTGTCCAATAAACTCTGGATAGGGTGGTGGTACAGGTTCATAAAGATTAGTAAGAATAATACTTTGTTCATTTATATATTCCCTTGCCTGATCTTCGCCCAAATCATAAACTATCCTTGCTTTCACTAAATCATTTTCTTTATTTTTAGCCAAAATAATTCTTTCCTTTAAAGTCCTTTCTTTAATTAAATCTTTTTCAATTATAAAATTATGCATTTCAAATAAATTAATCCCCTCTTTCTCGAAAACATATTGAAGTTGGGTATTTTTTTCTTTTTGATAAAAATACCAGCCACCAACGATAGTAATAGTTAAAATAATTATTAAAATAATTTTATTTAAATTTTTCATTTTTATATTATTATTCAATTTCACTTAAATAGCTTATGTCTATAAATTTTTTTATCTGAATTTGTTTTTTTATTTCCCCCTGACTATAAACAAAATCTGCTGCTTCTTGCATTATTTTATAATCTTCATCAGTAAAATTTAAATATATTTCCTCTCTTGATGTTGCGTTAATATTTGGTTCAATTGACGTAGCAATATCAAGAGCTCTTTGTACTATGTTTAATTTAGCTTCTTTAAGGTACCAATCATCTGTTTTTTCTTTATTGTTTCTATAAAAATCATAAACATCCCTAAGGGAATTTAAAAATTTTATCGGGGCTTCGGGGTTTTTTGCTATAAAATCATTAGACATTAAAACAACTTTAACAATTTTATTTTCATTTATTTTTTTAATTAATCCTTGTTCTTCTAAAATTGCGGGTATGGGATAACAACTAGACAAAGCATTAATATTGCCTTTTTGGTCTAATTTTAATTCTTTTGCAATACTAATATGATCGTCTGGATTAATGTTTATATTATTAAAATCTGAAATTGAATTAAAGCCGGCCTTTTCTTGAGCTAATAAAACAGACCTGTGAGAAGCTAGTCCGAATGGCATACCAATATCCCCCCCCTAAGATCAGATGTTTTTTCTGCATTAGAATGAGGAGATACAAACAAGGCTGTCGCATGATAATGCCCTCGCCCAATAATAGTCCAATTTGAATCATTTGCTAATATAATTGAAGCTGCTTGATCTGAAAGAAACAAAACATCTATTTCACCAGTAAAAACAATTTTTCTTAAATTTTCATTATTGTAAATTTTTCGAAAATTTCCTTTAATATTATTTTCTTTAAATATCTCTGTATATTCATATATTTTCATTAACTGACCTGTAATAAATCTCTTCTCCTCCCATCCTATTGTTATTGGTATTAATAATTCTTGCTGTTTTTCTATACTAACATCATCTCTTTTATTTTCTAAATCAATAATAAATAAAAAAATTGTAATAAAAATTTAAATAATATAAATATTTTTTTTCATTTTGTTAATCCATTAATACTTTAAG
>Ga0233440_1002018_pt1 | contig 17485 bp, 20 predicted proteins | sample SI_123_September_5_FD_182791 | JGI IMG/M metagenome (GOLD analysis project Ga0233440, IMG submission 182791) | Seawater microbial communities from Saanich Inlet, British Columbia, Canada - SI_123_September2016_120_MG | ecosystem: Environmental > Aquatic > Marine > Inlet | place: Canada: British... | reverse complement strand
AATGACCTTGGAAACTCTGGCAGGTATCGTTGGCGCGGAAGTGAATGATGAAATTGTGAAGGTCAAACTCACTCAGCCTGAAAATTTACAGCAGGATATTGCTCTTGCCCTGAATGGAACGGAGTATCAGATAGACAGTCTCAACACCGGTGTGCCGCACGCGATTGTTTACTCCGACAATATCGAGGATGTGAATGTGAAGGAAGCGGGTCACGGCATCCGTTTTCATAAGGCGTTCGCCCCGGCCGGAACCAATGTGGACTTTGTGCAGAAGGTCGGTGATAAGGCGCTTAAAATCCGCACCTACGAACGGGGTGTTGAAGACGAGACCCTGGCCTGCGGAACCGGAGTGGTGGCCTCGGCCCTGTTGTCGTCTTACAAAAATCTGGTCCAGCCTCCTGTCGAAGTGGAGACCCGGGGTGGGGACATTTTGAAAGTGGATTTTGCATCGCCCAACGGTGAGCAAGAACCCGTGACCGAAGTTTATCTGGAAGGACCCACCCGCATTGCTTTTGAAGGCACGTTGGGGGAATATTAACCGGTGAGAATATCAGGTTCCCATGTTTGAAGGATCGTTTGTTGCCATAGTGACTCCGTTTAAAAACGGAAAGGTAGATGCCTCGGCTCTGCGCGGGTTGATTGAGTTTCATATCGAAAATGGAACCGACGGAATTGTGCCCTGCGGCACCACGGGTGAGTCGGCGACCTTAAACCACGCCGAGCACGAAGAGGTGATCCGCATCGCGGTTGAAACCTGTAAAGGTCGGATTCCTGTTCTGGCGGGTACGGGGTCCAACTCCACCCATGAGGCGGTGGAGTTAACCCAACGCGCACAGGAATTTGGGGCGGATGGGGCGTTGTTGATCACGCCCTATTACAACAAGCCGACTCAGGAAGGGTTGTATCAGCATTTTTCTACTGTGGCGAAAGAGTCCGATCTGCCCATCATGCTTTATAACGTTCCCGGTCGTACCGCCGTCAATATGGAACCCGGCACGGTTGCACGTTTGAGTGTCATCAAAAATATTATCGGTATTAAAGAGGCTTCCGGTTCCCTGGTGCAGGTCAGTGAAATCATTGACTCCTGTGGACCGGATTTTGCGATGATCTCTGGTGAGGATGCGTTGACGTGGCCGATTCTTGCTATAGGTGGCAAGGGAGCGATCTCGGTGACTGCCAACCTGGTCCCCGGCAAGTGTGCCAAGCTGTGCCAGGCCGCCAAAGAAGGGGACATTGAAACAGCAAAGGCTCTGCACTATGAACTGTTAAAGCTGAACGACATCATGTTTATCGAGACCAATCCGATTCCTGTGAAAGCGGCTTTGGTGCTCATGGGCCGGATCGAAAATGAGTTTCGCCCACCACTGTGTCCGCCGTCAGAGGAAAGTCTGACGCAGTTAACGGCAGTACTCAAGTCCTACTCTTTATTGTAAATTGATGCCAGCGTGGTGCTGGCAGAGGAGAAAAAGTTTTGACCAAGATTCTTGTAATAGGTATTGCCGGTCGTATGGGAAAGACCATCGCCGAATGCATTGAAGACACTGAGGGTGTGGAATTGGGCGGTGGAACAGAGCGTGCGGGCGGTGAGGCTATAGGTAAAGATATTGGTGAAGTGGCAGGGATCGGGAACAAGGGAGTCGTGGTGTTGGATGACCCGGCAAAAGCTTTTGAAACCTGTGACGTGGCAATTGATTTCACCACTCCGGCTTCCAGTATTTTCACCCTTAATGCCGCTGTGAACAAAGGAAAATCTGTTGTAGTGGGCACGACCGGATTTTCTCCGGAACAACGTAAGGAAATTGAGCAAATCGGAAAAGAAATTCCCTGTGTGGTGGCACCCAATATGAGCATTGGTGTTAACGTGTTGTTCAAGTTGGTTGCGGATGCGGCGCGGGTGTTGGGTGACGCGTACGATGTGGAAATTGTTGAGGCACATCATAAATTTAAAAAGGATGCGCCCAGCGGTACCGCTGTGCGCATTTCAGAAATTGTCGCCGATTCCTTGGGAAGAAACCTCGAAGAGGTTGGTGTTTATGGAAGAAAGGGCATAGCCGTACGCACTCCGAAAGAAATCGGTATTCATACTTTGCGGGCGGGAGACATCATCGGCGAGCATCGGGTTTTGTTCGGCGGCATGGGAGAAAATTTCGAAGTATTTCACCGCGCACAGAGCAGGGAAACTTTTGCCAGAGGTTCTGTTCGTGCCGCGCAATGGATTCTAGGCCAACCTAATGGCGTCTACGATATGCAGGATGTTTTGGGTTTGCGCTGAATAGAAGGAAGGTATGAACCTATCGTCCTTAAAATTTGATCGCAGGAAGTTCCTGAAAATATTTTCTCTGACCACCTTGTCTGCGTTGGCGCCGAAAAAATCCACAGCGGCGGAAGATTTTCGCAACGACAAAAACATTCCCAAACAATACATTCAGAATCGGGATACTCCCGACTTTCATATTCGCAGTGCCAATCCGTTTCTCGGTGTGGACATGCAAAGCTGGGGTCTGGCAATAGGGGGGATGGTTAAAAATCCTGTGGGTCTCGCTTATGAGGACCTGTTCGGATTAAAAAGGCATTCCCAGGTTTCACGGCTTAAATGTGTCGAGTGCTGGTCAGCCAAAGCTAAATGGGAGGGGTTCCGCTTTGAGGAACTTGTGAAACAGGTTCAGCCCGACCCGTCTGCGAAGTTTGTTTATATCCAGTCTGCCGACTCCTATTACGAAAGTTTTGCGCTGGAAGAGTTGCTCCGGCCTCGTGTCCTCTTTGTTTTGCGTATGGACGGCCAGTCATTGAGTCGGGAACATGGGTTTCCTCTCAGGTTGATCATGCCGTTCAAGTACGGCTATAAAAATATCAAATACATCACCAGCATCAAATTTCTCGATTCACGCAAACGCAATTACTGGGCGAACAACGGGCCTTACTCGGTGGATGGGACCATCCAGCCCGGCGTGGATCACCCTCTGGATCTTAACAAAAAACCTCTTCCCATAAACGGTGGAGAAGTGTTCCACTACTTTGACCACCACTAGGCGTGGGGCCAATGAGCAATAGCTCTCTTCGGCAAACAAGAACTCATCTCGGCTTTACAAACCGTCACCGCTATAAAGGTTATGTAAAGGTCTCTTGCATGATTCGTTTTATCCTGCTTTTCATTTTCCTGTCTTCCTGCGACTCTCATACTGTTGAGCAGATCCCGGTAGAGGTTCCCGCCGGACTCGTTGTTCCTGAAGAGATGGTCTACATCCCGGCTGGGGAATTCATCATGGGGGATGCGGAGGAACCGAAAACATTTGGAGGAAAACCCGTAACGTCCGGCGCTTATCTTATAGACCGTTATGAGGTAAGCCATGAAGGTTACAAAAAATTAAATCCGGAGCATTCTTTCTCTCCCCAAAAGGCTCGTTGGCCGATGACGTATGTGATGTTTGCCGAGGCCGAGACTTTTTGTCAGGCACAGGGCAAGCGCCTGCCTACCGAAATCGAATGGGAGAAAGCGGCGAGGGGTACGGATGGACGTAAGTGGCCCTGGAAAATTTATATCACTCACCCCAATAACGGATTTTCGGGCTTCATGCCAGAGCCGGTGGACAAAAGGCCGGAATGGATCAGTCCCTATGGAATTTATGGCATGGGCCATAATGTCTGGGAGTGGATGGCGGACGATTATACGCTTGAGGGGCGGGACGAAAAATTCAAAGTTGTTCGGGGCGGATTATTGCAGACACATCTTACTATTCAGTTTTCGCCGACCTGGTTTCGCAACTGGATGGATCCGGTAGAGAAGTTGAACTTCATGGGTTTTCGTTGCGCCAAAGATGTATGACGAGGGAAAAGGGATGGGTAAGATTCTCTTAAAAATCGCCTCGCAGATGGTCGGCAATTTCCATTGCGGCAGAATCAAAAAGGTTCTGATCAGAGCCGCCGGTTATTCCTCCTGAAACCCAGGAGTTGACCTCCCATGCACCGACCATATCTCCGCCGTCATAAAGCGCGGCTTTTACTCGAAGTTCGCCTTTCGCGGAATCGGATATGCCCATGGTCGCGATGCGGGCCATTCGACTGCCCTCATCAAATTCCAGTACTTTAAATTTCAAGTGATAGCGGGAGTTTTTCCCGGCCAGGACGTAACCTGTAAACTGGAGTTGTTCTTCAACGGCTCCCTGTAGTTTGGAGCCTGCGTCCATAAGGCGGAAATCTCTGGATGTCATATCTACGATCGAGATGGTATTTTCAGAGTTGCTCCAGCGTTTTTTGGTGACTGAGTCCACTCCCGAGCAGGCCGGGAGGGCCACCAACAACACCAATAAAATTTTGCATATCAGGTTCATGATCGCTCCGAGAGAAATAGCCTTATTTCAACTCACATTCTAGCAAATAATGTTTCCTGTATTCAATGGCTTATCTGCCAAAGGAGGTTTCTCATTATTTGACGAACAAAGAGTTGTCTCGGCTTAATGAGCTCTTGCTAGTTTACCCCTTCGGGGCATGAAGCTAATGTTGGGAGTATCACAGCCACCGGCGGTTCGCTGGTTACATGAACCAATGCAAGACAGCTTCCTCGAACTTGCTGAACCAGAGCTGGACTTCTATGGGGATAAGGCTATTGATATAAGTCATATAACCCGTTGCCAGAACGATGCCCAGCGCGATCAGCAGGATTCCGCTGAACAAGTTGGTGGTATGCAGAAGAAAGGTTTTCCCTCCTACAGTGACGTCCCATCCTTTTCCCCGAAGCAGGGTCCAGAACAAACCGTCTTTCGGCAGGTTACCGCATAGTGTGGCGACTATGATGAGAGGAAGCCCTAGTCCCACCGCATAGAAAAACAGCAGGATCATTCCCTGCAAAACGGTTTTTTCTGCCGCCGCGAGCATAAGAATGCTGGAAAGGATAGGCCCGACACAAGGTGTCCAGCCTAACGCGAAGGTTGCGCCAAACAGGAAATAACCCACGAAAGTGGAAGCCGGCCTGCCTTTAAAGGTGGCTCCTGAAAAACCTTTGCCGAACAGAGTCATGACACCGAATACTCCCACGATGCCACCGCCGACCTGGGTGATCTGGAACATATAGTCTCTAAGTATCTGGCCCAACGCACTGGCAGAGGCTCCCATCGCTACAAACAAGGTTGCCAGCCCAAAAAAGAAAGCCAGGGACATGCGGCCCATACGTGTCCGATCGGATTGCGCAGTCACCGCGAAATAAGCTGGAAGAATGGGTAATGTGCAGGGGGATAAGAAACTGAATACTCCCGCAATGAATGCCAACAAGGTCAGAGCCACGATTCCGGAATTGGGCAGGTTGGGTTTAGGTTGAAAAGGATTCAGTGGAGCGGATTTTGAAACCGTGGGTTCCACAGCCGTGGAAGAAAGAGAGGGCTTGGTGAGCGTAGGAGAAGAAAAAGAATCTTTTGGGCTGTTACGGAAAGAAGAGGTTTCCGTTTTCATGAAGGCAGGCTGGGTTGCGCTTGCACAGCGGAATCCAACATCTGGCGCCGGTTCATCGGCACCGGAGTATTGCCGGTAGCCGCTACGGGAAAACATCCTGATAGCCTGATCATATTGAGGAAAATGCCCGATATCACTGGCGGAATGACCGCGCAGAATTTTTAATCCGGCCTGGTAATACTCGCTTTGATACGTGCTTCCCTTATAAGGTTGGTAATCGTCATCCACCCATTCCCACACATTGCCGATCAGGTCATGAACACCTTCTGGGCTGGCGCTTTTTGGGAAAGACCCGATTGCCACGGGCTGATTTTTACTACCGGTTCGCTTCGAAAGGTTTGCCCACCCTGCCTGGAACTTGTTTCCCCAGGGATATTCATTGCCTTCTTTACCTCTTGCGGCACGCTCCCACATTTTTTCTGTAGGCAATTTTTTTTGCGCCCATTGGCAGAAGTTAGCCGCGTCATACCAACTGACATGAATGACCGGATCGTTATCTTTGCCTTCGGGAAAACTCGAGTCCTGCCAGTTCGGTGGAGCTACGGCATCCAGAGCAGTGACATATTTTTTATAACGTTTGTAGGTAACCTCGTAGCGGTCAATATAGAATTCCTTAAGGAAAATTTTCTGCTGCGGAGTTTCATCGGCGTACCAGGGTTTTGGGATGCCCATGGAAAGTGCCTCGGCGGACTCATCTTTTTTATTGGTGCCGAATACAAACGGGCCGGGGGGAATATAGACCATGTCCCCTTCAAGAGAATAATCGTGCTCCTCTTGCGACCACCCTTCATGAGGCCATAACAATAGAAGGCCGAACAGTGATAGGACAAGGCTTCCTGTCAAACGGGAAAACAGGTTCATTGAAGGGGTCGGATTTTTTGTGGGCAGGGACAGGAGCTCTTTCATGGACAACGCGCTCAGTTTCTCAAAAGATTTTCAAAGTACAGCAGGTTGTCCGGGCTGGCCCAGTCTTCTGCCCCTCTCAGCTCACCAATGATATTCCCTTCAGGGTCGATCATAAAAGTTGTGGGGAGACTGACTACCCCAAATTTATTGCTGGCGTGCAATTGCTGGTCCAAGAGGATGGGGAAGGAAAGACCATGGGCTTTGATAAAAGGTTCGACAATCTTTGCCCCAAACATATCGTTGGATATGGCAAGCAGGGAAAAATTTTTAGATTTAAAACGCTGGTACAAAGTTTCCAGTGCGGGCATTTCCATTTTGCAGGGACCGCACCAGGTTGCCCAGAAATTTACCAGAACGTATTTCCCTCTGTGCTGGTTGAGGCTGACATCTTTTCCATTGAGGGACTTGAGGGTGAAGTCTGGTGCCGGTATGGTTTCTTCAGACTGCGCCAGGGCGGTAGTCGAAAAAAACAACACATATGCCAAACAAAAAAATAATGCAGATTTTTTCATGAAGATCATAAATACCGGCGAGCCGCGGCCAGCGTGCCGCTGGCCCCACGCTTAGTGGAGGGAAATTATTCTACCGCTTCAACGCAACGCACCATGGGGATGGCTTTTTTTAAAGCTTTTTCAATGCCCATTTTCAGAGTCATGGTGGAACTGGAGCAGGAAACGCAGGCCCCCATGAGCCGAACTTTCACAACCCCGTCTTCAATGTCCACCAGCTCAACATTGCCTCCATCCTTGATGAGCATGGGGCGGACACTCTCCAGCACCTCTTCGACTTCTTCTCTCATGGGATTCCCTGTTCTTGGTTACTTTATTTCCAAACCCTTGTGGTAAATCACCCCTGCCCTCTTTAAAAAAGAGGGAGCAAGACGGTGGCTTATTCAGCCGAGTCAGCTCTCTGCTCGCCATCGAAAGTTATTGCCAGTTTACCCCTGCGGGGAACGAGAGCTAGGGTTAAATACCACGGTCACCGGCGGCTCGCCGGTGCCGAGTGGTTAGCCGCCGTTTACCAGCAACTCTTTTTTTTCAAGAAGCTGTTCATTTGTTTCTACGTGTTCCGGGTCTTTGGGAATGCAGTCGACAGGGCAGACTTCTACACATTGAGCTTCTTCATACCACCCCACACATTCGGTGCAACGTTCCCATTCGATCACAAAAATATCATCCCCTTCTGATATCGCTTCGTTGGGGCATTCAGGTTCACAGACGCCACAGTTAACACAATCTTCGTTAATAAGCAGGGCCATAAAAAATTCTCCAATATGTTGCGATAACGAGTTCCGGATTTACTCTGGTACTCGCTCGAAAGTTTTTGTTTCCGGATTCCAGCTGAACAGGCCTTGATCCCGGATTTTTTTATCATAAACAGAAACTATCAGATAGCTGGTGTCTGGATAGATGGGGGTTTCCCCATCGAACAGAGCCATTCTGGTATCTTCTTCCGAAAAATAGACATCATGCTCGGGATGGGAATGATATAAAACTTTGAATACCAAACCCTTCGAGCCAACCTCACTTAAAAGCTTCTGTAGTTCTAAAGCACTTATATTGTACGCAGTGCGGGCATCCCGAGCATAATTTTCGGGATCCTTTTCATGAAGCTTGTTTTGAATGTTCGTGCACCGGTAGACAAGGTTTTCATTATTATGGTCAGACTTGCCTACTACGATTCCGCAACATTCAAAAGGATATTCCTCCACCGCATGACGATGAATTTCGTCTAACTGTTCTTTCGCGAGTGGATACATACATTATATTGTGACTTTAGGGGTTTGTTGTCAAATAGTTTTGGGCTAAGTGCCCAACGGCTTCAAGGGTGGGTTTTGATTACCAGGTCATCATCGACGGCGATTTGGCAGGCCAAACGAAAGTCTGCTGGCTTTTTGGCTAGTTTTTCTGTTTCAGCGTCATTCCTGGGAGCCACGTTTCCCGCAACGACCTGGACGGTGCAGGCGGTGCAAAGAGCCCGACCCCGACAGTTCAGGATTTTATGAATATGGGCATAAATACTGAATTTATTGCGGATAGCCGCTTGTCGCAGGTTCTCTCCAGGCTCGACCTGAATGGTACGATTTTCTCTCTCAAAATGAACTTTGTGCATAGCGGGTCTCATCAGGGATGTTTTAAGTTGCCCGGATCATACCGGACTCAATACCCCATTCGCAATCATTTTCTCCCCCCACTCGGCGTGGGGCCGGTACTGCATTGCCCGTCAAGCAGGCCAAGCCCTCAAGCGCACGTGATATTCCTCCTTAGCCTTCGTGCCCCGGAGGGGTAATACTTTAAATATTCCCACTGACAAGGGGGCAGGGAGGGGGTATAAAAGTAAGAGGTTTTTTAAGCCGAGATAACTCTTTGCCAGCCAGCAAAAGCTATTGCTAGTTTACCCCTTCGGGGCATGAAGCTAATGTTGGGAGTATCACAGCCACCAGCGGCTCGCGGCTAGGAGCAGGCTTCGATTTGTATGAAATCTCTCAATTGCCCTTTGCCCCAATAGCCGTAAAACGCGCTTCCCACTGTGGTGCAGGAGGTGGTCATGTGTACAACCTGCGTTCGTCCCCCGTTTCCTTTTAATACTCCTACCTGTGAATAGGGAGGAATACAGCCGCCGCAGTTGGCGCACTGAGTGGAATAGCGTTCGCACAGTTTGTGCAGGCAGGGTTCGCAAACCACGGGATCGAATAGAAAAATTTCTTCTCCTTGATATTCGATTATCGTGGGAACCTCGCTCACAGAGGTTCTGCATTCCTGACAAACCGGGGATGGATTCATATTTTTCGTTGATTAGTGGGGTGACGAAAAATTGTATCGTAGCTGGGTTAATTGGTGCAAAGTTTTTTCATATAGTGGCCCCTTAGCAGGGGAGATAACTCGCAATGGCTTTTTGAGCCAAGCCAACACACTGTACCCCTTCGGGGCAGGAAGGCTAAGGAAGAATATTACCGCCCCACGCCTAGTGGAGGGTTAATTGATACAGACTTTTTTCATATTGGGAAAGTCATCAAGAACCGCTCCGGCTCCCTTGACAATACTGAGAAGGGGTTCTTCGGGAATAAAGACTTTCAGGGTAGTTTTTTCTTCGATCATTTTATCCAGTCCGCGGATGAGGGCACCCCCTCCGGTGAGGTAAATGCCATTGGAGTGAATATCCGAAGAAAGTTCAGGAGGGATTTTTTCCAGGGCACGCATGATGACAGCAATGATGGTAGTCAAGGGTTCTTTCAGGGCTTCACGGATTTCTTCATCGCTTATGATGATAGACATGGGGACACCGGTTTTAACATTCAATCCCTTGACTTCAGTAGTCAGGGTTCCTGCTTGCGGAAACGCGCTGCCGATTTCTTTTTTAGCGCTCTCGCCTTCGAAGACGCCAACGTTCAGGTGGTGCTGAAGTCGCATATAGCGGACGATGGACTCGTCAATTGCGTCTCCGGCAACGCGCACGGATTCTCCATAAGCGATGGCGGACAGGGAAATGACTGCTACATCGGTGGTGCCGCCTCCAATGTCGATAATCATATTTCCTTCAGGCCGGTGTACGGGAATGCCAACGCCGATTGCGGCGGCCATAGGCTCCTCTACCAGGTGGACCTCCCGGATTCCCGCCATGAGGGAAGCATCGATCACTGCTTTTTTTTCCACTTGGGTAATGCAGGTCGGTACGCCGACAACCATGCGGGGTTTAAAGAACCGGTATTGGTTTAGCACTTTTTTAAGAAAATACTGAATCATCCGGTTGGTTATATCAAAGTCGGCGATGACCCCGTCTTTCATGGGGCGGATGGTGTTGACCCTGGCATGGGTCCGGCCAAACATTTTTTTTGCTTCCAGTCCAACTGCTTCAACTGAGTTGTCATCCACGTTTACTGCGACCACGGATGGTTCGTCCAGTACAATTCCTTTTTCGGTAATGTAAACCAGGGTGTTTGCTGTTCCCAAATCCATAGCCAGATCGGTAGAGAACCAGCTGAACATACTATTGAATAATTTTTTTATCATGCCATCGCTTTCATTTTTTGGGTCAGCCGGATGCGTGATTGGTTAATGAGGCTGAACAGTGCTCTCCCATCCCTGGGATAGACAGAAAGTCCCCATTGGGTTTGGGCCTCCATGGGAGTTCCGTTGATGTTAAGCGGCTTGTGTTGAAGCAGGTGCTTCAGTTTCGATATCAAGTGTTCCACATCTTTTTGGTCTCGATCCATAAGCATGATCAGGAAACAGGTTTCCGACAGGCGGAAAACAAATTTGGGAGATGGGATCAATTTTGAGAATAGTGCCATTAATTGTTTAAGGTAGGCATCACCCCGGTCTACACCGTGGGCTTCATAAAGTTCTGTAAGGTTGGTGAGGTGGAAAGTAAGAAAAAATACAGTACGGTTGGGCTGAAACACTTCTTCCGATACCGCAAGATTATGTTCCGTCAAAAATCGGTGATTGGGAACCCCGGTGACAGGGTCCAGGTTTTTGTCGTAGACCCAGCGGTCCTTGGTGTCTGTGCAGAACAGGGCAGAGGCCGCGGCGGAAACAACCAGTGCCAGCTTGTCCAGATCGGCGTGGGTCACTCCATCGGGTTCTGAGGAACCGACCAGAAGGACTCCGTAAAGGGTGTCGTTGAGTTGAATGGGAAGAGTCGCAATGCATTGCAGATCTTCGGATTTTTCGTCCTCGGAAAACACAACTGTTTTCCGGCCCTCATGAGCCTGTATAAGAAGGGGCGACCTGTTTTTTGCACAGGAACCCACCAGCCCCTTGCCATACAATACCCTGATTTCAGACAGGTCATGAGCAAAACCCTTGTGCCCGATGATTTGTCCTTCCTGCTGATTTCCTTCGAACCAGACTGTGGCAATGGCAGTGCAGGGAATCAGGGATGAGGGGATCTGCGTTAGCCTGTCGGCCACGGATGACCGATCAGGTGATTCGGCGAGAAACCGGCAGTAGGAATTGATCTCCTGCAAAAACGGCTGGGGAGACAGGTCTTCAGAATTATCCGGGTTCTCGGATTGCAGGTTCCATGCAATCTGTTGGGTGAATTCAGTCAGTATTTTTTCCAGTTTGATGGAGAACTGGTAGCGTTCCTTGGAATCTACTGCCAGGACTGCTACCTGATCCCCATAAATTACCGGCAGGGCAATAAAATTTTTCAGGTCCTCATTTTTTTTGTAGATGCCGAGAAAACTCGTGTCCTGGTCAAAATTTTCGATCAACTGATGCTTGCGGGTTTGTGCGGTCACACCGATGGGACCTTTGCCTACAGCGATTTTTGCCCTCGGGTTCAGATGGCTACTGAGGGAAAAATATTCGCGTATGGCGAGGGTTTTCCCTCCGGGTTCCATTGTAAACAGGGCCACGGTGTGGGCGTCGGCAACGTTGCCGATCAGTTCAATGAGATGCCTCAAAATGGGATTGACTGGAGTCATAATTTCTACTTTGCGGGTTCTGGTTATTGGCCTCTTTTCCCCAGCATATCCTTATAATCTTTTACCGCTTCCTTGCTGACCGCAATGGCGGCGACTTCATATTCAGGGATTGTGCCGGGTTTTGTTTCCTGAACCCGTACAGCCTGGCAATCGATGATTTTTTTCTCTCCGGTCGAGGGCACTCTAAAAGAGACACGCAAAATATCCCCATCGATGACGGTTCCCTTTATGGAAAAAACCAAACCGTTGACCGACATTTCCAGAATGACGATTTTGTGAAGATTGAAAAAAAATTCTTTTTCCCGTTCAATTTCCACGTTCCCGGCAATTTTGACCTTGGCCCGTTTGCCTTTTCTTTTTCCGAGATCAGCGTCATATTTTGATCGGATCAATTCGTCAAGGTTTTTCCGAATTTCAAGAAGGTCTTCCGTCGGCAGGCTCTCAAGAGAAGCCATGATTTTTTCTATCATGGTGAAGCAGTCGGGGGATATTCAGGAAACAAAAACATTTGAGAAGCGTCCGAAAACCCTGTTTTCAGACTCTAAAAGGCATCTTATAGCGGGGGGAGATGGCTGTCAATCATTTTAAAATCAATCTGTTCAATATTTTGCATGCGAAATGCCGCAAAACAAAATCGCTTGACAGAGTTGGTGCCCGTTTATATACTCCCATCCTCTTGTTGGAGAGAAGAAACCCTTCTTGATATTGAAGTGAGGGCAGAGAACCTCTGCGGGTAATGAGCCATGTTTTTTTTGGCTAGCAAAGAGTTATTTTGGCTCAACGAGTCTATACACGTTGGACCCATGCCGAATGGGCGGGTAGCTCAGCTGGGAGAGCACCGGCCTTACAAGCCGGGGGTCACAGGTTCGAGCCCTGTTCCGCCTACCATTTAGTAAACGACCGCGGGGTCGTAGTTCAGTTGGTTAGAACGCCGGCCTGTCACGCCGGAGGTCGCGAGTTCGAGTCTCGTCGACCCCGCCATTTTTTCAAGGGCCGATCCTTCAGAGGGTTTGGCCCGTTTTTTTTAGTGCCTGGCGACCTGCTAGTGGTTTTGTCAGGAGATAACGTTGAGGAGATTGCCGGAGGTGGTGCTGGATGGATTGAACCGGTTCGCCACCCGCCTGGCCAAAGGAGAGTCTTGATTGGACTCGTTGCCACTCTCAGAATTTGCCTCACCGCTTCCTTTTTCAGACTCACCGCTTTCTTCTATAGAAGAAGGAGCGTTTTCGGGTTCTGATTCATTTTCTTCAGCCTTTTCAGCTTTGGCTTCCTGTCTGGCCTGGACTTCCAACTGCGCCGCCTGGGCGGCTACTGCCAGGTCTTGCCCGGAGGGGTCGCGAGGGGCCAGGGCGGCTCGCTTTACAGTCTGGGCTTTGCGAGCGGTTGCTTCGGGGTTTCCAGGAACCGGGGACGTATCGATGGATACTTCTCCACCTACTGCATATTGTTTGCCATCAGGCCCGGTTTGAAACTCAAATTTTGGGGCACCATTGGCATAGGGGCCGGCGGCGGAAAGATGGGCCTGCTCATGAGCTCGCACTTCGGCATCCCGCGCCCTGAGTTCATTCAGTATCCGGCGCTCTTCTTCAGACAATTCCAAATCGGTTTTGGGGCCTGTTTGCCCGGTTGTGTTTTCCTCTTCCCCATTTTCCGCTTCACCGGTTTTGGATGCATTGTTGGTAAGGGAGAGAGAGGCAGGAGACAGGCTGACACGGTCTTCCTCTATACCTCTTTTGAGCGCGTCCTCCGTCCGGGTTTCTTCATCGCAATCTTCGCACCGGCCAGTACTTCCTACGAATACAACTTGCGTACGTGCTTGAATTGTTTGAACTTCCATGTTTTGACCCCTTGTTAATACAGCTGTCCGTGGTGGCTCTATCGGCAAAAAACTTTAAAACTTTAGCCTCAATATAAAAAAGATGTATTTTTTCTCAGGCTCCATCAATTTGACAATCGTTATGCTTAATGGTATATAACGATGTAACCGTTATATATGCAAGGGAATAACGATGGGAAATAAGAGTTGGTTGTGGATGGTGATTTGTCTTCTAGGTGTGTCGGCATCAGCTTGGGCGGAAGATGTCCATGTCGCAGTCGCGTCCAATTTTTTGAATCCGCTCAAGGAAATTGTCAAACGTTATGAAAAAGATACGGGAAACACGCTGATCCTGATTTCGGCATCGACCGGCAAGCTGTATGCCCAGGCCCGACACGGTGCGCCTTTTGATATTTTACTGGCGGCAGATGCAAAAAGGCCGGCTCTGCTGGAACAGGAAGGGATAGGTGTAAAGGGTACTCGGTTCACCTATGCCATAGGGGCTTTGGTTTTATGGAGCGCAGACCCGAAAAAAATACAGGGAGTGGGATCGTTAAAAAAAATGGACAAGAGCAAGCTGGCGATAGCCAACCCGAAAACTGCGCCCTATGGCAGGGCGGCAGAGCAGACCCTGGAGCGGTTGGGCCTCTGGAAAAAACTACGACCGTTTCTGGTGCAGGGAGAAAACATTTCCCAGACACTGCAGTTTGTCGCTACCGAAAACGCAGGGCTGGGATTTGTCGCCAAATCACAGGTGGAAGATCCACGCTTCAGGCTTAAGGGAAGCCGTTGGGAGGTGCCTGCGAGTTTGCACGATCCGGTTTCCCAGCAAGCCATTTTGTTGCGACCAGGACAGGCCAAGCCTGCCGCAAAACAGTTTCTGGCATATTTAAAAAGTTCAGCGGCTAAAACAATCATGCAGTCTTATGGTTATCGTTTTTTAGAGGAATAAAGAAATGGATTTACCCCTGATTGATTTTCAACCTATTTGGCTATCACTGCAATTGGCAGGAGTGACGGTATTGATTCTTTTGGTATGGGCCACTCCGCTGGCGTGGTGGTTGGCGCATACCCGTTCTCGTTTCCGGGTTGTGGTGGAGGCGGTGGTGGCTTTGCCTCTGGTTTTACCTCCTACGGTGTTGGGATTTTATATGCTGATTCTGCTGGGACCGCATGGCTGGGTGGGTGGACCGGTCCAGGCTTTAACGGGTTCCGCGCTGTCTTTTTCTTTTGCCGGGCTGGTTTTTGCTTCCTGCATTTATTCTTTACCGTTTGTGGTGCAACCGCTTCACAGTGCTTTCGAATCTGTTGGGAAAGTTCCCCTGGAAACCGCGCAGTCGCTAGGCGCCTCCCGTCTGGACGCTTTTTTTTCGGTCATCAGTCCTCTGGCTCGCCGGGGTTACCTGACTGCGGTCGTACTGGGCTTCGCTCACACCCTGGGGGAATTTGGCGTGGTACTGATGGTAGGTGGCAATATTCCGGGAAAGACCAAAGTGATTTCCATTGAGATTTATGACCGGGTTGAAGTGCTTGAATATACCCAGGCGCATATCCTTTCTGCCGGATTGCTCCTGTTTTCTTTTCTGGTTCTGGTGATGGTTTATTCCATCAACCGGCGACTACCGGTACAGGTGACATGAGGGTATTTCTGGAAATTGTTTTTGGCCATGAGCGGCTCTTATAAAATAAGAGCCTGCGAGTTGCCGTAGAGAAAATTACCGAATAAATAGAGATCGTATGAAAAATTTGCTAGAAGCAAAATTCAGAATGAACTATCCGGGATTTAACCTGGATGTGGAATTGAACCTTCCGGCCAAGGGCGTTACGGTGGTGTTTGGTCCTTCCGGTTCCGGCAAAACCACTTTATTGCGTTGCTTGTCGGGACTGGAAAGGGCTCCATCAGGGATCCTGAAACTGGCCGATCAGGTTTGGCAGGACGAAGGAATATTCATTCCCATCCATCAAAGAAAAGTGGGGCTGGTGTTTCAGGAGTCGAGGTTATTCCCGCATTTGAGTATTCAGCAAAACCTGCTCTACGGTTATCAACGTACCCAGTCCGTTGAGCGTAATCTGCACTTGGATGAAGTGGTTGAAGTGCTGGGGTTGGCGGCGTTGTTAAAACGCGCTCCTGATAAATTGTCGGGGGGAGAAAAGCAAAGGGTGGCGATTGGCCGGGCTCTGCTCACCAGCCCGAAACTATTGCTCATGGATGAACCTTTAGCTTCGCTGGACATGCAACGAAAAGCCGAGATCATCCCTTTCATCAAAAGAATAGAAGACGAGTTCAAGACGCCTATCATCTATGTCACGCATTCGGTGGATGAGGTGCTCCAGCTTGTGGACACCATGGTGATTTTGCAAGCGGGGAAAGTGGCAAACTTCGGACCGGTGCAGGAAGTGTTCTCGGATGTCCAGTTGCGGGAAGTGCTGGGAGAAGAACAGTTGGGAGCGGTACTCGAAACATCGGTCGCGGGACATGATGAAGAGTTCGAACTCACCCGATTGGATTTCATGGGGCAGACTCTGAATGTTCCCAAACAAAATATTGATGTGGGACAAAACCTGCGGGTCCACATCCATTCCAAGGATGTGAGCCTTTCGACTGCTCCTCCCGCAGGAGTTACCAGTGTGCTGAATATTTTGCAGGCGAAGGTTGCAAAAATTGGAACCCTTGGGGGATATTCCGTAGATATTGAACTGGATGCCGGCCGACCGATTTTGGCAACGATCACAAGAAAATCTCTCGCCAACTTAAACCTCAAACCGGGCCAACCGGTTTATGCCCACATCAAAGCCATTAAGATGGTCCACTAGGCCCGGCGAGTCGACTGTGGCAACTGGGCAAGAGTTTGTTGAGCCGAGATAACTCTTTGTTCGCCAATAAAAGATTTTGCCAGTCGGCTCCACGCCTAGTGGTTTAGATTTCGCACAGCACGCACACCGCCATTCGTACAGTTCGAAAGGTTGCGCGAGAAAGCTCGACCGGTTACGAAGTACGCAATGCGGGCGCAACAATCTGTTAGATCATTTTCTTCATACTCTGCCGACCAGTACCAATAGGCCGCGCCATCAGCGAATTGTTCCGACAGGGCCAGGGGCTGGCCCGGGTCATGGTCCCATGCCATATTGTTCTCTTTTGTATTGTCATAAATCATTCCGTATTCAAACACCATGGGAAATCGCCAGTCGGTATGTCCCCCGGTCTTAAGATTTTTGACATAGTCTGTGGCCTGATACCAGTTCAAACATTTTCCGAGATCGGCATAACTGTCTTTTTGGGTCCACATCAAATGGGTCTTGGTTTCGGTCAGTGTTCCATCACCATTATCAACCAGATGAACCCGGGACTCTGGCGGTGGGGGAGGTACCCAGGGCGGTGCTTCATAAGGCGCCCGTTCTTCGGCCCAGGCAACTGCCGAGTGCAGGATGAAAAAGATGACTAAAAAAAATATTTTAATATTCATCTGTATCAGTTCTCGCTTTCCCTGAGAGTTTTTAACGGCTTGTTGCGGATCACATCCAGGCTACTTAAAACTCCGGTACTCACTGTGATCAGAACTGCGAAACAAAATGCCCAGGCAACGGTTATGGGTTGGACGTGCCAGTCGGATTTGATCATGGTTTTCATCACTGCCCAGGAAAGTCCTTGCGCCAGTCCAATGCCCACCAGCGCGGCGATGACTCCTAATGTGGCATATTCGATTGCCAGAATGGCGGTGACCGCTTTGCGCCGGGCTCCCAGTATTTTAAGTATAGCCGATTCCCGCAAGCGTCTGAACTTGGTGGAAGCGATAGAGCCGGAGAGGATGAACAGTCCTGCCGCGATGGCGAATCCGGACATAAAATCAACAAGGGTGCTAAGTTTGGCTACGGTGGATTCAATGGTGTTG
>Ga0233440_1002009_pt1 | contig 17511 bp, 22 predicted proteins | sample SI_123_September_5_FD_182791 | JGI IMG/M metagenome (GOLD analysis project Ga0233440, IMG submission 182791) | Seawater microbial communities from Saanich Inlet, British Columbia, Canada - SI_123_September2016_120_MG | ecosystem: Environmental > Aquatic > Marine > Inlet | place: Canada: British... | reverse complement strand
AAAGATTTATGAATTCTTATAATTCTCCCTTGTCCGCGGCGTATACATATAGTTTTGAAACCCGAGATGGGCCTTCAAGTTCAGAAGTAAATGCTTGGACCGGCGACGAACATAAACGAGTTTGGACACCAATACTTATCTCCGAAATAGTGCCTAAAATATTTCGACCAGTTCTTGCATATCTATCTTACAGACAATCACAAAACATAAAAAATAGACGCACGCTCCCTAGCATGGCAAGCCTTGCAAGACATCTAGGTGTGCATGAAGAGTTTCAGACATTCAGAAAGATATGGCAGTCAAACTATGCATCTAATCCTAGGCTTCGCCCCACAAGAGAAGAAATCGGTTTACTTATTATGACATTACACAGGGCACACATGCCAACCTCAGCAATAGCCGCAGCAACGAAACGCCCAACTAACGCAGTTTTTGATATGATTAATAACTATGAATTACACATGCGCACTTTTCTAAACCATCACTTACACAATAGACCTACACCACAAAGTAGAATCGACTTTTTCAGACAATTTGAAGCGTATATTAAAACACAAGCCAAAGCAAAAGTTTTGCAAAAAAAGCCCAAAGCAAAAAACAAAACCGCCACAATTCGCCCCCATACTAAATAACCTAACACGATATCTAATCTACGCAAGACAATCTATTGACTTAATTTCTAAAACATAATTTTAATGCCTTTTTGTCTATATCCACATCAAGTTTGTTAATCTCTTTTTTAGATAACCAAATAAGTTTTTCTGCTTCTTTGTTTTTTATATTACCTTTCCATCGATCAAAAGCAAAATAAGTTACAGAATATTGTTTTCCATCTCGCACCCACGGCAAAACACACACTTGTTTATACTCTAGAGGAACAATGTCAAGTTCTTCCTTTACTTCTCTTACAAAAGCATCTTCTTCAGTTTCATCTTTTTCCACATGGCCGCCAATTACCCACAATTCTCCACCGCCAAAGTCATCACTATCCTTTCTGCGCTCAACTAAAACTTTATCTCCTTTCTTTATGATTGCACCAATCAATTTTTGCATAACATAACTAGCTTTAGAAATATTTAAAATAGATTCAAATTAACTCCCCAATCGCCTCCTGAATTTTTCCTTACGCCTTGGCGGCTTTCTCGGCTTAAAACTTTCCCTTCTTGGTCGCTGGCACTAAAGTGTTTAATGCCTGCAAAGCCTCTCAAGAGCTTTAAGAAAAAATTTGTTAAGGAGGCGATATAAATGGTTTTTTCAATGAATGTTTCTCCACCTAGTTGGAGTGAAATTAAGTATGTAATGGAGATGGCTGAAATCGATCTCGATTTATTAGATGGTCGTGAGCTATGGGTTTACGAAAATTGTTGTCAAGGTGGTTTCGAATGAAACTGCCGGCATCGACCCCTCAAAGCAGTTATAAAGCTCCAATGAGCAATTCTACAATGATGCTTGACCTTTTCTTACTACATGACGATATACTTGATGACAACCCACGAAAATGTATTGTTGCTTCGGGCAAATTTCTTAAAGACGAAGTTAACAAACATATTGAGAACCTAATAACTAAAGGTTGGACACGACGAAAACTTACATTCTACTTTATGGAAAAACTTGGATTTAGTGAAAGTGTTTGCGATCCACTTGTATATTTAAGGAAAGAATTTTATCATTTGATTTTTTTGCGTGAATTACTGAAGTTGAATAACAAATATGAACAACGGTTTGAATTCCAATCTAAAATTGAAAAGTTAAAAGCTTGTCAACCGCCACTACGAATATATAACGCAATTACCGTGCTAACGCCTGAACTTTGTAAAATTGCTGGCGCACACGCCGCCGACGGAACAATTCACAAACACTATTTTTCTTTAAGCGAAGGCTATTTATCAAATATGAACGCACTAAAGATCTGGATAAATAATACTTTTGGAATGACCGCCCAAATCAAAACAGTTAGTCCGCGCGAATGGAAGATTACATTCTCATCAAAGGTTTTTACTCGATACTTTACAAAATTACTTGATTTTCCAGATGGGTACAAAACAGGAACAGTATGCATCCCAAAGAGAATAAAAAATTCAACAACAGGTTTACAAACGGCCTTTGCGAATGGGTTTATGACTTTTGAGTCCGGAGTTGGAATAAAAAACGAAGTTGAACTATGTGTTTTAAGCAAACTGATTATTGATGATCTAGCCACGGTTTTTAAACGAGCAAAAGTTAAATTTGTAAAGATGCAAACCCGAAGTGGAAGATACTGGCGAATTTGGAGCGGAAAAATTAATTCCGCAGAAACAAAAAGGTGGCTGACTTTTTTCGAAAAAGGCACCTATAAATACAATCGATTAAGAGATTATGCACAAGGTTACAAAAACAAGGCACAATCCTTTAATCATGCAATAAAAATCCTAAATTATGCTTTTCCAAAAAAACCTAACAACAAAACATCTCTAGAAGATTTAATTCTTGCAATAAAGAAAATCAAAACTGGAACTCGACACGATATTAAAACATCAGCGGGGCTTAAAGATTTTGGCGGCCCTTGGAATGGTTCTTTAAAACCATATATTTCAATTTTAGAACAAACCAAGATAATCACAACCGAGATAGGAAAAGCAAATGGAAAAAGTTGCCAGATATACACCTATAACCCAAAAATACAAACTTGGTTATTACCTTCAGCAGAAATCGAATAATCTTTTTTGAGTACCTAACTCAGTAAGCAACTTACTCTTTTTCTCGTATCGTTTAATGGGGATTGCAAGTTTCTTAGACAAAAAACTCAGTGCAAGTTCACGCGTAGAAAAATCAAACGATTTTTCTTTCAACGCATGTCTTACACTTTCTAAAATTAACCAGCTTCCCAAGGGTAGTTTATATCCATCCCCAATCTCTCGAAAAATAATTGCTGCTGCCTGTTTCTTTTCTTTTTCCAAATACTCCGTGACTGCAAGGCGAGAAGCAAAATATGCCCCTTCTGTTTCTGTTGGATACCCTTTAAGTCCTTTATTGTTTTCATAATCACCCATTATTTGAATTTTCTCCATTTGAGGTGTCCAAATCCCGCCTGGCGACCACGCTTCCAATTGTTCAAAACTCCAAGAATAAGGCAAAAGTAAAACCCAAAAATTATTATCTAAATAATCAGCATGAAAAAGCCTAAATGAATCAATGATAGAATAATACTTTATTTTATCCTTAATAAAATATTTCGAAATATTTGAATAACAAGCAACCAAGCTCCACCTAGTCGGAACTAGTTTTCTATTCTTTTTTACTCCTAGTGCTCCGCTTGAAAGAACTTTTGACAGAGTTGAAACTGCAAAACCACTTTCAAATAATTCTATTAAAGCGGTGTTTGATTTGGCATCGGTGTCAGAATAATAATAATCTAGTTTTTTTGGGATCCTAGAATTTTCAACTAGCGAAATTTTATCTAGTTCTGCACTCGGACCCATTGGCGCATTAAACGAATCGAATTTTGTTTCTGTTCTTGGCGCTTTGTTTAGTTTTACATCTACATCAAGTAACTTTTCACTCATTGCTAGTTCTTGAAAATCACATAACTCATAATTTGGATCAGACGCTTGTGCTACTGGCATTGTTTTGTAACTACGGAGCAATGATTCTCGAAAACCAATTATTTGTTCTTGTGGCAAACCATACCATTCTTCTGGAGAATCAGATAAAGGCGAAAGTTCTTCTGGTAACGCCGAGAGAGGTGCAACTGCAACCTTTGGATAGTTTTGCCAAGACACAAAAAAGCCTGGCGGGGTTGCTCCAGAGAATTCATTGTCCTTTATTTTTGAAACGATTTTTGTTTGCATCGAATTCTTTTCAAGGATTGGGCACTTTGTTAGACCACAAAGTAATTTTCCTTTACATTTAATACATAGTTCTGGTGAAATCATTTTTTCACCCCTAGTCGACTAACAAAATGGCATTTCCCACAGCGATACTCGCCCCCGATCAAAGCATACTTGCTACTACCACAAACAGGACACGATTTTCTCATATAAAAATAGGGTCCAGAAATTTAGTTAAAGAGATTCTTTTTTTGCAAACCTTTTTATTTGTTTTTTGTGTGAGATAGTTATGCCTCTAAAAGGATTCGTTGATGAAACTCGGAAAACTACTCGATTAATGGAGCAAGCAAGAGAACGACAAGCAAGTTCTGAGAACAATGTTATTGATGTTAGCCAAGGACAAGCAATTCCAAAAGAACAACTGGATTCTATTCAATCACAAAATGCTAGTAGTTTACCTTCAAGCGTAAAACAAAGAGCCGTTCCTTCGACAAACCCAAAAACTGATTTTGAAAAAGATTATTTGTCAAAACAAAGAGAAACAAGTACGCCGGGCGCACCAAATAATACTAAACAACAAATTGATGATCGTCACGGAAATGTTATTGCAAACGTAATCAAAGACACTGGAAAATATTTTGATCGAGATGCTACTTGGGAAGAATGCAAACACAAAAAAGACGCTGGTGGCAATACGTATTGCACGGAGTTCCACTCATTTTGTGCAAAAGACAAATGCAAACGAGCAACTAAATAGGTGTTTTAGTGGAAATTGTTCAAAGTAACAACACAGAGCTTAACGAAATTGTAAAAACTAATTACCCAATATTTAAAGACATCTGTGGAAAAGAACCTTACTCACTTAGTCAATACAATGCTCGAATAAAAGAAAAAAAACCCGTATTTTTTGTTGCCAAGGAAAACCATAAACTTATTGGCAACACTATTGCATTCGAAGACAACAATTCATTTTACATTTGGATTATTGGCGTATCAAAAAACAAACGAAATAAAGGCATTGGTAGCAAGTTATTAGAACTAAATGAAAACTACGCAAGAAAAAATGGTTTTGAATCCGTTACTACAAAAGTTTATAATTTTTCAACTGAGATGAAAAAACTACTCAAAAAACGAGGATATACAATTACTCGAATTGATAACGCACACAATGAATTATACTCTGCCAATCATTACTGCCTAATTTTCAAATAAGCCAACTATACTAATTATTACATCAAAAATGAACTAGTTTATAAATAATTATTCGTGTGAAATATATTATGGAAGTAGTAATCGACATATCAACCCTTACGAGTACGACTACGACCACAGCGTAAGCTCAATATCTATTTTAAAAAGGTTTTTGAGTTGATTTTTGTATATTGGAGGTTAAATTATGGATAAATCAAAGAAAAAGAATATGGAAGCATTTTGGCATAGTGCCGCACACGTATTTGCAGAAGCATTACAGGAGATTTATCCAACGGCAACGATCGCTATCGGACCGCCAATCGAACAAGGATTCCACTACGATTTTGAATTAGACAAGAGTTTGAAAGAAAATGATCTAAAACAAATAGAAAAAAAGATGAAAGAGATTACTAGAAGAAATGACAAACTAGAACAAAAAGATATTTCAATCAAAGAAGCAAAAGACTTGTTCAAAAAGAATCCATACAAAATCGAAATGATTGAAGATTTAGAAAACGCAGGTGAAAAAAAGATTAGTGTTTATACTAACGGTTCTTTTACAGACATGTGCAAGGGTCCCCACATCACAAACCTCGGAGACATTAAAGCAATTAAATTATTGAAAATTTCTTCTGCTTATTGGAAAGGAGACGAAAAGAACAAACAATTAACAAGAGTATACGGAATTGCGTTTCCTTCAAACGAAGAACTAAAAACTTGGAAAGAAAAGCGCGCGCAAGCAGAAGCTAATGATCATGTAAAACTTGGTCGCGAACTAAAATTATTTATGACTAGTGACTTGGTCGGGCAAGGTTTGCCATTGTTAATGCCAAGAGGAACAAAAATCTATCAACTTCTAACAAGGTGGATTGAAGACGAAGAAGAAAAGCGCGGATATGTTTACACAAAAACACCTATCATGGCAAAATCTGATTTGTACAAGGTTTCGGGACACTGGGATCATTATCACGACGGAATGTTTATTGTTGGCAACGAAGAAAAAGACGACACCGTAATGGCTTTACGACCAATGACTTGCCCATTCCAATTCCAAATCTATAACAATGGTTTGAAATCATATAGAGATCTACCAGTTAGATATGCTGAAACTTCTCCGTTGTTTAGAAAAGAATCTTCGGGAGAAATGCATGGTTTAACAAGAGTAAGTCAATTTACTCTTTCAGAAGGACACTTAATTGTAACTCCTGAGCAACTAGAACACGAGTTCAAAGAAGTTGTTAATTTGATTAACTATGTAATGGATACCCTAGGAATCAAAGAAGATATTACGTATAGATTTTCTAAATGGGATCCTGAAAACAAAAAAGGAAAGTATATTGACAACCCGGGAGCATGGAAACATTCTGAAGCAAAAATGAAAGAGATTCTTGATGATCTTGGACTAGATTACGAAGAAGTAGAAGGCGATGCCGCATTCTATGGACCAAAACTTGATCTACAAACAATTAATGTTTATGGAAAAGAAGATACTTTGATTACTGTTCAAATTGACTTTGCTTTACCTGAACGGTTTAACATGAATTATATTGATAAAAACGGGAAAAAACAAAGACCATATATAATTCATAGAAGTTCAATTGGTTGTTATGAACGAACAATGGCCATGTTAATAGAAAAATTTGGCGGAGCATTCCCTCTGTGGCTAAGCCCAGAACAAGCAATCATCATACCGGTTTCAGAAAGCTTTGCAAAATATGCTGGCGAAGTTCATTCAACTTTAATTGAAGAAGGAATTCGAAGTAAACTTGATGATCGAAACGAAACGCTTGGTTATCGAATCAGAGAAGCACAAAAAATGAAAGTTCCCTACATTGTTGTTGTTGGAGAAAAAGAAGTTGCTGACAAGAGCGTTGCTGTTCGAAACAGAAAAGGAAAACAAGAAGTTTTGAAAACAAAGAAGTTCCTTGAAAAACTTCAAAAAGAAATCAAAGAAAAGAAATGATTGCTTTCTTGGTGTTGCAACAGCAATACCAAAATTCTTCGCTCCCGGTTGGCGAAAGAACCGCTAGGGAAAATTCAAAAAGAAATTAAGTAAAAAAAGTAAAATTAAATTAATTGGCAGTAATTTTACTGCTAATTTCTTCTTTTTTTAGCAAACTATAAAAAACCTGCAAGAACAATAATATTACATGAGTAAATGGCGAAGCTGGCTTAAACGCAAGACTGTCGGCGATATGCGTGCACGAACCGGTTCGGGATTATGGCACCACCGTAGACAATTTTTTGACATTGAATCATACACACAGAACCGTAATTTTGCAAAAGTAAAACTTGCTTTCGATTTTGACACTGCACAATTCATAAAAAATATGTTACAAGGAAGACAAAAACTTAATGTCATGGATGCGGGTCCCGGACATTTTAATTTTTCTGCAGATATTAAAAGAGCTTTTGGTAAAAGAATTTTTTTGACCGCGGTCAGCATTATAAAACCAAGAACACCGACAACAAAAGAATATAAAATATTTAATATTTCAGAAAGCTATCGTGAAACAAAGGAAAGCATTGAAAAGTCAGTTGAAAATGCTGCACTAGTAGATGATCTACATATAAGTGCTATGGAAAATTTTAGAACCAACAAAAAATATGACTTAATCTTTGATATTTGTGGTCCACTATGTTATTCACGTTTTAAAAGCAGAATTTTTGAACAATACTTGCGATTTTTACGCCCAGGCGGCAAAGTAGTTTGTGAAATGCACTTAACTACGTTTAATCGATTACCCTTTTCGCTTGGCCATGCACAAACAAGTAATCGCCCACACTATTTTGAAACAAAAACCGAAGGAAGACTACTTGTATTAACAAAGAAAAGAAATCCACATTATAAAAGAAAAACTAGAAAAAAAAGTGCGATAGCAATAATTAAATAAAGAAAACTACTATTTGTAGCATGGCAACCGACTACTTAGACGAGATGATGCAAAAAGCTAAGGAAACAAAAAAGACTACTTATGCTCAAGGTATGAGCGAAGGTGTAAAACAAGCAAGTACTCCTGTTCAAGAACCACCAAAACAACAAACCTCGCAACCACAAACACCACAACCCGAGTTACAACAACCAGAAACACAACAAGAAATACATTTATCAGAAACTATTAACGAAACTCCGAAACCTATGCCAATAGCTACGCAGGTTAAAACAAATCCGATCGATGCAAGCGAATTAAAAGTAAAGGGGTATCAACCAAAACCAGTTGAAATGAAGAGCACGCTAAAAGACGAGATTCTTGGAAACAAACCCGAGGACAAAGAAGAAGAATTAGCACAGACCATAAAAAAAGACGATTTAAAAGATTTTAATGCGAATATAGTTGACAAAAACTTGAAAATGGAAATTGAACCAACAAAAGAAAAAACACAAGTAGAAAAAGAATTGGATACGCAAAGAAAAGTTGAGTTAAAAAAATATGGTAAAACAACTATCTACGAAATTCCTGGCAAACCAATGAAATATTATTTTGTTCCAACAACTAGACCAACGGCTGCAGAAAGAAGAATAATAAATACATTAAAAGAAGCGACTACTCGACTTGTAAGTATTACTTCGTTTAAAATAAAAAATGCTGAAGAAAAAAGAATTATTTACAAACAAAAAATTCTAGACATTATCAAAAATAATCCTTCTTTAAAAATCCCTAATTCACGATTTTCTTTTTATGCAGACGCAGTTGTGCGCGAAATGGTTGGCTATGGTTTGATCGATGAGTTGATCAAAGATGATTTACTCGAAGAAATAATGGTTGTCGGCCCTAAACACCCAGTTTATGTTTTTCATCGAGAATACGAAATGATGCAAACAAACATAGAATTTTTTTCAGAACAAGAAATAGAAGATCTAATAAACAAAATTGCAAGAGAAGTCGGGCGACGAGTAGATGTTTCTGCACCATTACTTGATGCAAGACTTGATGATGGAAGCAGAGTAAATGCAACGATTCCCCCCGCAAGTATTAGTGGAGGAACATTAACTATTCGAAAATTTCGAGAAGATCCTTATTCAATGATTGACTTAATTAGAATGAACACATTATCAAGCGAAGCTGCAGCCTTTTTGTGGTTGTGTGTTGACGGCGCAGGAGCAAAACCCGCTAATATGTTAATTTCGGGCGGAACAGGTTCGGGAAAAACTACTTTGTTAAATGTACTAGCAGCATTTATTCCTGAACGAGAAAGAATAGTTACTATTGAAGACACTGCCGAACTAAATTTACCACTTAAACACTGGATTAGACTTGAAGCAAAACCTCCAGGCCTTGAAGGAACAGGAGAACTAAGAATGGATATTCTTACAAAAAACTCTCTTAGAATGCGTCCGGATAGAATAATTGTTGGAGAAGTAAGACACGAAGAAGCATTTACTTTATTTACTGCAATTAATACTGGACACGATGGTTGTGTCGGAACTGTGCACGCAAATTCTCCACAAGAAACTATTATCCGTGTAACAAACCCGCCGATGAATGTTCCAATGATAATGCTTGCCGGGCTTGATTTCATAATTGTAGAACATAGATACCATGATCGGAAAAAAGGAACTATTAGAAGGGTGAGCGAGATCGCTGAAGTATATGGTGCACTCGAAGGAAAACCAAAAACACAAACTGTTTTCCAAAGAGATCCTGCTACCGACACTCTAGAAAGAACTCTAATGGGAAGCGGTTTCTTAAAAGAACTAGAAAGATATGCTGGAGTTGGACGAGAACAATTAGAAGCAGAACTCACTCTTCGAAAAAACTTTTTAGATAAACTTGTAACAGAAAACATTCGCGATTTAAAAACGGTGAGTGCACGTGCCAAACAATTTTTGGACGCAAAAGAACGAATTGGTGGATAAAAATGGGAAAATTCGAGATCGACGAAAAAGAAGTTACACAAATCGTAGAAACGATGAAAAATAAGTATCGCGAACAAGGAATTAACTTTGAAGAAGTTGATACGAATCTAAAAGAATTACGTGGATTAATTTCTAACGAATCATACGCAAAAATTGATCTTGAAACAGAAGATGATCTAGATAATTTTAGTTCAGAGTTTGCAAGAAAAATTGGTGCATTTTATTTAAAACTAAGAAAAATATTAAAACCGATACAAAAGTTTTTGAAAAACATGCCTATTGGAAGCGAAATCGGTTTTTACTTGTACTCTGCAAATATGCAATACTCAACTAGTCAATACTTGGCTTTGGCATCTGCAGGCGGTTTTATAGCCGCATTAATCGCACTTATCGTAACCGCTATAATCGGATTAACAATGCCAAACTTATTACTCAAAATTGTGCTACCTATACTATTCGCATTTATTGCATGGATAGTAGCCACATTATTAATCTTGTTTATCCCAAAACAAAAAGCGGTTTCCCGGGGAAATGGTTGTTCTGTCGAACTACCGTTTGCACTAAGACACATGGCTACTGAATTAAAAGCAGGGATTGGATTATACAAAACAATTCAAACTATTGCAGTAAACGACTATGGCACGTTAAGCGAAGAGTTTGCAAGAACTATTAACGAAATAGAAGAAGGTTCTGATACAAGAATTGCTTTGAAACACTTAGCACTACGAACACAAAGCAGACCGCTAAAGAAAACAATTAACCATCTTTTAAGAGCAATGCGAATCGGAGGAAACCTATCTAACACACTAAATGACATTGCAGAAGATGTTAGCGAAGACATTAAAAATAATATAACAATTTTTTCACAAAACATGAATTTCTTTGCAGTAATATTTATTTTTGCAGGAATTGTTTTACCCGTAGCAATAATGATTTTGGGAGCAATAAGAAATTCACCTATTGCTGCAACCGGACAAGAATTATTCCAAAACATTCCTTTAACTCCGCCCGTGTTATTTATTTTTTTCTTGGTAGTAATGCCATTAATATTTGCAATGTTAATAGGGATAGTGTATAAATCACAACCACAGGTGTAAAAATGGATTTTATGAAAGAATATAATGCTTGGCTCAAATTCAGCAAAATGAAATTTAACGCGGCTACTTGGATACCTATTTCAGTTGTTTTAGGAGTTGCAACCGGGGCGATACTATTTTTCATTCTAAACTTTTTGTTACAAATTGTTACAATAATTCCTCTTGCTTTTGGTGCCGCAGTGGGCATTATGTTGCTTGGATTCCCATACATGCAAAAAGAAAAGATAGTCGATTCGATTGAAAGAGATTTTAGTGATGCACTAAAACAAATGGCTGACACCCTAAAAGCAGGGGATACTTATGCAAGTGCTCTACGAGAAATCGTTAACTCTGATTATGGAAGGCTATCAGAAGAAATGAAAATTGCACTTAGAAGACTAGAAGAAGGAGAAAACGTTGAAACTGCTTTGCGAGGATTTGCAGAGAGAGTTGATTCTCGATTAATAAAAAGAACAATTGTAATTATTTTGGATTCAATAAAAACCGGTTCTAGTTTATCTGATTTGCTAGAAGATATTTCGGATGATGTACGTGAATTATATCGGATAAAAGAACAAAGAAAAGCTAATACCACCATGCAGTTTATGTTTATGATTGCTGCCGGTGGCTTTATTGCACCAATGATTTTTGGCGAAGTTACCGCAGTAATGAGTATGTTTTCAAGTCTAACTTTTGAAGCAATCACTGCGTCTAATCAAGCTACACAACAAATGGGTGTATTCATTGAACTACTAATACAAGCATATGTATTCGTAGCAATAGTTGGAACAGGATTAATGATGTCACTCATTAGAGAAGGAAAACTCAACAAAAGCATTATATACATCCCACTATTATTACTAGCAGGATACACGATGTATTACGCAGCAACATTTGCTGTAGGATTCTTAATTGCAGGGGCGATTTAATGGAAGAAAAAGCACAAGTAAATATTTCAGTTTTATTACTAATAGTTGCAGCAATCGTTATTGTTACAACCGTAGCACTATTTGTTAAAAATGCTGCAGATACTGCTGGAGACACCGTAATTGACACCATTGAGAATACAAACCCTTAAAAATAACAAAAAACTATTATAGATAAATTTGTAGAACTAAAAGGAGGGATACAATGGAAGAAAGAGCACAAGGAGCATTAGAATACTTATTGATTATCGGTGCGGCAATTATCGTTGTAGCAGTAGCTGTTTACGCAGTAATGTCCGTTGCAAGTGGATCAAATACATATATGGACGATGCAAACGCTGCAATAGCTAGAGACCTAAAAGATTTGAATTCATTAATTGAAAACTAGTTTAGTTATTTGAACTCCTTTCTTAGGAGTTCATCTTACTTTTTTTAACCTTACTTTCTAAAAAAGTTTAAATACTTTGAATTAGTAATAATTTCATGTTTAAAAGAAATGAAAGCGGACAAGGTGCGCTAGAATACTTACTCTTAATAGTTGCTGCGATGTTTGTTGTTGCAGCAGTAATATTTTTCATGAGTACTGCAGGAGACACCGCACAAAGTACCGGAACTATACAATTATATAACAATTTATGTGTTGTTCTTGATTCTAATACCCCAGATTGTGCTTGTTATAATAGCAATGCAAAAGGATATTTTCCATCCGCAGCTGAAGCAGAAACGTATTGTTGCGTAACTAACACAGTGTCTTATTTGAAAACCCAATGGGGTTGCCAACCATGATGGAAGAACGCGCACAAGTTTCTTTTGAATACTTATTAACCGCCGTGTTTGGAATACTGCTTGCAATTGGCGCTGCCGCAGTTGTAGAAGTAATTCGTCAACTTGCTCTTGAAGCACAAGCAGATATACTTACTACACGAGCACGCGTTATTGAAGAAATCATGCAATAATTGTGTCGATTGACAATCGCATTATTTTTAAAGCTCCTTAACTTAATCTTATAGATAAACATGATTTTTTATATAACAATAATCATTTCAATTATCGGTTTGATAATTGCAACTTACACTGATCTAAAAAGTAGAATAGTAAAAAACAAATTAAACTTTTCACTAGCTATAATTGGTTTGATAATTTATGGTATTCAAAGTATACTCCACTTAGATATTACTCCTTTTTTGTATTCTTTGTTTGGATTATTTTTTGGATTTTTCTTTGGTTGGCTACTATGGAAAGCAGGCGTTTTTGCAGGCGGAGACGTAAAACTATTTATGGCACTTGGTGCACTAAATCCGTTTACTCCTGCGTTATTAAAACTTGGAATATTTACAAATTCTTCATTACCAATACTACCAATCACGTTATTTATTTACTCACTATTTGCTTTCTTCCCATACGGAATAATTATTTTATTATATAAATTAAAAAAGAACAAAGCACAAAGAAAAATTATTTTTGCTGACATTAAGCAAAAAACAAAACGCGGGATAGAAATTTCTTTTTTCATTGCAGCACTACACATAATTCTTGGAGTAATCATTCCAATTGAATTAATTATAGTAGAAATAATTACTATACTTGTTTTAGGCGTGTTATGGAATTTTTTAAGAAAGAAAAAGGTTTTTGCGACGACTCTTGCGATAATAATTGCTTTGCTAATAAATCCAATACTTTTTATTCAAACACTTATTGGAACGCTTGTAGTAGTAGTTGGTTTGTATGGAATTGTTAGACTATTATTGTCAATGAAACCCTTGTTATCAACAAAAATAAAAGTTGCCGATTTAGAAGAAGGGATGATTCCAGGAAATAGTTTGGTTTGGAAAGGCAAAAAAGTTGTTGAAGTTGAAGGACTCACAATATCAAATATAATTGCTGCTACGCGCGCAGGAAAATTAAAAGATTTATTTAAAAGAAAAAATGAAATCATTTCTGCAATGAAAGCACGCGGACTAAGTGATGAAGAATTAAAGATTGTAAAGACGTTATCAAAAAAAGGTTTAATTGGAAAAGAAATTTATGTGAAAGACTCGATTCCTTTCGTGCCCACAATCCTTATTAGCTACCTACTATGTTTAATATTTGGAGATGCACTACTATACGTGTTCATTTTAATTTAGGTGTGAAGGATGAAGAATAGAGGACAAGTAATACTAGAATTTATATTCATTATTTTAATAGTTGTAATATATATTTTTACAGTTACAAAACCATTCATTGACAATAGCCAAAACACTATTACTGACATTGAAGCTTTAACAAGAACTAATAATGAGACCGAGAAGTTAGTTGATTCAATAAATAAACTTTATTTGCTTGGAAACGGTTCGCGAGAAACCCTCGACTTATTCGTCCCAATACAAGGCAAAATTATTTGTAACGACGTCGACAATAATATCGGTTTTACTGTAGACCTTACTAACAGTATAAACCAAGAACACTCTTTGTGCCCTAATAACGTTTGTACAAAAAGTTTTGAGTTAAATGACGATATCGATTTAGACTGTTTAATGCCTGAAGTAAATAATCGTGCCACAGTTGTTGTTTCAAAAGAAAATAATATTATTATCGTAGGTGGATAAGGTGAAGGGCCAAATCGCTTTTGAAAGCTTATTTTTATTTCTTGTTATAATATCAGTAGTTAGTTTTATCTCACTATTATACATGCAAACACATTCCGATACACTTCTTTATTCCGAACTAAGAACCGAACTTGTAAAACAAGCAAATAGTTTTGATGGCGTAGTTATAATAGAAGGAATTGACTTTTCAAATAGCACAAATATACTACATATTACTACTTCTCCAGAAACTCTTATTGGAGATAATTTTGACAAAGTAGCCATACAAGAGATAATTACTAGTCACTCAGGGCTAGAAAGTACACAAATTCTTTTGAATACTGAAACTTCGTCATAAAACGAAAAACAGATTACTCTTTTTTAAATTTTTTCCTAAATGAAAGTATGAACGAAAAACAAATTAGTCAAATATGCTTAGTAATTATTATTGTTGGAATCATTCTTTTTGTTATAACCTATGAAAATGAGTTTTGCGAAAAAACCATTTCTGAGCTAATTACAAACGAAGGAAACAAAGGCATTATTTTTGGCCGAGTACAACGCGTAATCAAGAATGACGGCATGGCTTTATTTGTTATAACTGATGGAAACGAAGCCACCGTTTATTATCCAAAATTCCTCAAAATTACAAAAAATGATTTCTTAGTTGTGTATGCTACGAGTCAGACATATAATGGAAAAATAGAACTCGTTGCACACAGGATTGAGAAAAGATGATCTTGTTGTTTTTACTCGGAGGGATACTAACCGGAACAATTACGGGACTTATTCCTGGGTTGCACTCAAATAATGTTGCGATTATTATGGCTCCGATTAGTCTTTTTGGAGAAAATGCTCTCGTGTTTGTTTTATCAATGATAATCACACAAAGCTTTGTTGATTTTATCCCTGCAATATTTTTTGCTGCACCCGAAACAAGTACTTTTGAAGGAGTTCTACCCGGACACAGAATGTTTTTACAAGGAAAAGGATTCGAAGCAATTACTCTAACTGTTTTTGGAGGCGTAATTGCAGTACCAATTGGCATACTTTGTTTACCTATATTCAATTTATTTTTAGAAATCAACAAAGACAGGTTTCTTGTCATAATCCCTATTGTATTGATTATAACAATAATCATTTTAGCATTTAGTGAAAAAAGTAAAGAAAAAGTTTTGTTGACACTCTTTATATTATTTGCAACGGCAACACAAGGATATTTTTTTACTGAGCAAATATTTCCTCTGATTGCAGGTTATTTTGGAGTTGCAACTATAATACACTCAGTGAAAAATCCTCCTGCAAAGAAAGTACAAGAAACAACTGTACAGGTTAAAACTAATTATGTCATTGACGCGTTGCAAGGCATTTTGGGAGGAGCAATTGTTTCGATTATACCCGGCATTGGAAGCAATGTTGCAGCAGCAATAATCAAAACTTTCAAACAAAAGATAAAACCGAAAAATTATCTTGTGCTAGTTGGCAGCATTAACACAAGCAATTTGTTTTTTTCATTTCCTGTGCTCTTTATACTAAATAAGGCAAGGAATGGCGGAATGATTTTACTAAATGAAAAAATATTTTTTACTTCTCAAAGTTTTTTTCTTGGAATCGTTATAATGTTTTTATCTTGTGGTTTTGGAGCAATAATAACTTTAGTAATTGCAAAAAAAGTTTCTTCTTTTCACATAGACTCTAAAAAAATTGGCATTTTAGTAATTATCTTCCTTATCACAAGTATTTTTGCATTCAATGGCGTTATTGGTTTAGTTGCTTTGTTCTTCTCAACTGCCACAGGATTGTTTGTAACCGTACATAAGATAAAACGAAGCTCTTGTTTGGGTGCACTAATCATTCCGGCACTATTTTATTATTTATTCATTCTAATCTAGTCATGTGGCATGTAAAAAACAGTGTTATTGAAGATTTGATCGAATCTTCTAAGAAAGTTTACCCAAAAGAGTTTCTTTGTTTTCTTGGAGGCGATAGAGAAAGTGAAGAAATTACTGAAATTGTTTTTCTACCAACAATTAGTGGTGAAACCTCTGCTAGCATAAATGTCTTATCAATGCCTTTTGACGACACAATAATTGGCAGTTTTCATTCTCACCCGCATGGCAGTGCATTTCCCAGTACCGCAGATAAAAAGTTTTTTCATAAATACCCTATTAACATTATTTTGTCACTTGGATTCAAAACCACGGTGTGTGCCTTTAATAATGATGGAAATGAAATAACTCTTGATATTATTGATAATTAATAAAAACACAATATTAAAAAAGAAGCAAAACAATATTCAATCATGCAAAGAAAAGCTCGAGGGCAAATAAGTCTTGACTTAATATTGATTCTTATTGTAGCTGTAATTGCAATTACTACTATGAGTGTTTTTGTTGGTAACTTCCAACAAGCCGCTGAAGAAGTAGCTTTGGAAAATCAATTAGATCAAATCTCTTTTGAACTAGCAGATTTTGTTACAGCAAGCCAAGTTATGGATTTGACTGTCTTTGAAGTAAAAACAAAAATTCCTGAGATTAGTTACAAAGGAAAAAAATATTTACCAATAGTTGAAATCCAAGGAAATGAAATTGTGGTTTTTGTAGATTTTTTGGATTTAGAAAAAAGAACTGCTTTTTCAAGATTAATAACACAAGAAGTTAAATTAGATAACACTGACGCATACTTAGTTTTGGAGAATTAAATGAGGTGATATTATGGAGCGCGGACAAATTTTTTCACTGGATTTTATACTAGCTGTTGTTTTGTTAGTATTGTTTTTAGGCACAATCATTAATGCAACAAATATGCAACAATATACTTCAAAGGTAGAACTCTTAGATCAAGAATTAAATAGCTCAATTGAAACTGCTGCGATTACTCTATTAAATGGAAAATATTCTTGCGAATATGCTAATACAAAACTAGCGAGTTCAATTGATTTGGTTTTGTTAACCTCTGCCAGCGCAACCGAAGTAAAATCTTATCTTGGTTTAGAAGATAAACTAATATTTTTAGAAATTGATGGCACGCCTATTTTTGATGAAACTACTGGAAGCGAACAAATGTATGTATTTGATTTTAATGTAC
>Ga0233440_1001964_pt1 | contig 17807 bp, 25 predicted proteins | sample SI_123_September_5_FD_182791 | JGI IMG/M metagenome (GOLD analysis project Ga0233440, IMG submission 182791) | Seawater microbial communities from Saanich Inlet, British Columbia, Canada - SI_123_September2016_120_MG | ecosystem: Environmental > Aquatic > Marine > Inlet | place: Canada: British... | reverse complement strand
TTGGAAGGGCCTCTTCAGCTCTTTCAATCTCGCTTTAGATAAATTAAAATATTTTTTAAAAATCTTATTTCTTTGTTTTTTGCGGTTTTGAATGTGCTTTAACCATATGTCTCATTGTTCGTTGAGGATCAGTAAATTCCATTTCACATATTCTACAAACTAGAGTAGGTTCTTCCATCTTTTTTTTGAATAAATTCATGAAAATTTGCTAATTCATATCAATATGAACTATGGAATGACTTTTTTTAATAGGGATTATTATGATACAATATTGGAAAACTCTGATTCACACCATGATAGATATGAAACAATTTCAATTGAATCAAAAATTAGAGAAGGCGTTTTTCATAAAGTACTCAAAGATATAGAAACTGGAATGGCAGTTTCCTGTTCTTGTAAATGCTGGAGTAAAGGAGGAAAGGCTTGTTTTGGCATGAAAAGTATAGGTTATTTTAGTTAGGGAATGATGTGTGTTGAATTGTATATCCTGTTCAAAAGAGAAAGGAGATTATGATGTGTGGAGTAACAAAATAGTCATTGGTGCTACCTATGATTCAGATTTTCAAGATGATGAAATTATTCGTAACATGGATGAGAAATCTGTTATTTGTCATGACTGTGTCCAGATGATTTTAGACAAGATTACTGAGAAAAGGAAATAAATTTTGATGCTTTTTTAACCATCAATTTTTTGGATTATCGATTACATCTGCTCAAAATAAGCAGATCTTCTGTGAAATACCTCTATTATGTAACTACAGTATGACTGTGATTGATTTTAAAGAATTCCAAAAGGAATCTGTGCTAAAATCAAAAATCCTAAAACACAAAGAGGTGTTATTGATTGCCTCATTAGTTGGGTTTTTGTTATTTTCATTAGCTGGCATTGAAATCCAAAATTCAAATCAGACATTTGATGAGGATGCGGTTTTAAATTACATGATGATAATTAGTGATAGATACAATACCTCTTATTTTATGCATGAAAATATGCACATTGATGATGCTCAATACCTATCAGAATTATTAGAATTACAAATAGAATATGAAAAATATCTTGGCGCAGTTGAAAATCATGATTGGCAAGTATCTAATTCTATGGTTACCATTAATTCATTAGAATTTGAGTTGGATAAAATTAATCAAGAAATATTATTTTTAGAAACTCTTTAGATTTACCTCTCTGAATTCAAATTATAGTTTAGAAACTGTTATTACTATATTTTGTAAAACTTGGTATTGTGAAACACCTTGAGGAAAATAATACAACTTATGTCTCTCATTGGTGGAGAGCAATGTCTATGAGTATAGCATTGTTTATTCATGCCTGGATCCCCTCATTACTTCCAACATATGCTTCTGATAAAATGAACTCAGAATCATAATTATTTGATTTTTATTTCATCTCCAAAAAAGATCGAAGATTTTAAATTTGAAATAAAGAAAAAATAAAAAATTAATTTGTTGGATTCATCAATGCTGCTCTTTCTTTGGTTTTTTGATCAACTAGAGCATTAACATATTGACCTGGTTGTGCATAACAATCACCTATCTTTACTGCAAAACCATCCAAGGTTTCAGCAATACATCCGTTTTCTGTAATTGCTATTACCTTTACTAGCTCCATATTTTCTTCTGGTGTCGTATAGGCCATCAAATACACAAATAACAAAAATGCTACTATTACAATAGCTCCTGTGATAAGAATAAAATTTTTGTTTGATGTATTTTGTGATTGATTATTTATTGCAGACATACTATTACTAGTTGAATTTCAAATAAAAATGAAATAGCTGATTTTTGTTTATGATTTTTATCTCTACAAATCAAATTAACTCTAGATTTTTTGTACCTATTTTTATTTCCCAAAAAGATTCTAATCTCTAAATGTTCAATCTTAAGATGATTATTGTAATTATTTGATTATAGTTACTGGAGCCTTTGCTTTGTGTAGGATGAAGTTTGATGTACTGCCAAAAAATAACTCTTTTGGAAATCCCATTCCTCTGGTCCCTATAACAATCTGATCAATCATGTTTGCTGGATTATTAGCAAATGTGGTTAAATCAACACCTGAAGAATGACCGCCGATAACAATCCCTTGAAATTCAATATTCTTTTTTTCTACTTTTTTCATTGCAACTTGTATTATTTTTTTCACATCTTTTTTCCATTTTTTCTCTGGTAGTATGGGTGCACGAACAGCAGAAAATGCACTAAAACTTGTATCACTATGAACTCCAATAATTAATGCATCTGATTGCTTTGCAAATAAAATTGCTTTATCTAATCCTCGTAGAGAATTTTTTGATCCATCTAAACAAACCATAATTTTCTTATTATTCACACAAAACTGAAGAAATACTTCTTATTTAGTTCTAAAGATGGTTATTAATTTTGAAGTTTAGCCTTGATACATTATTTGTTTCAAATTAATCCCATATTCCTAAAACTTCAAATTTCTAAAAATCTAAAATAAACTAAATGTTTGAACTAAAACGCCACATGGGACTATTCCAGCTTACCATGTATGGGGTAGGACTAACTCTTGGTGCAGGAATTTATGTTTTAATTGGTGAGGCTGCAGGTTTTGCTGGAAATTCTATGTGGATTTCTTTTGGTTTAGCAGCAATTGTGGCAATATTTGCAGGACTAAGTTATGCAGAACTTACAACACTATTTCCAAGAGCAGCTGCAGAATATGTTTTTGTAAAAAATGCATTCAAAAGTGAATTTATTGGATTTTTGATTGGTTGGTTAACTGCAATTACATCGATGATTGTTGGTGCAACTGTTGCGTTAGGGTTTGGTGGTTATTTTGCACAATTTTTAGATATACCAATTACGCTTTCTGCAATTTTACTTCTTGGAGGATTATCCCTTGTTAGTTTTATTGGAATAAGACAATCAGCATGGGCCAATACAATTTTTGCACTAGTAACTATTACTGGACTTGGAATAATTATTTTCTTGGGCTTTACGTATGAGGTTACAGAACCAGTTGATTACTTTGAATCTCCAACGGGAATGACTGGAATAATTCTTGCATTTGTTTTGATATTTTTTGCATTTATCGGATTTGAGGATATGGCAAATGTAGCAGAAGAAGTAAAGAGACCCAAAAAAACACTACCGCGTGCAATAATTTTATCAATTATAATTACAGCTGTAATCTACATCCTAGTTTCATTATCTTCTGTACGTATTTTAAATTGGGATGACTTGAGTCAATCAGCAGCTCCTCTAGCTGATGTTGCAACTAGAGGTTTAGGGATAGAGGGTGGAATTACAATGTCTGCTATTGCATTATTTGCTACTGCAAGTACTGTGTTGATTACTCTGGTTGCTGGTGCTCGAATATTATATGGCATGGCAAAATCAGGCTCACTACCATCTATTTTTAGTAGAGTTCACTCAAAAACTGGAACTCCTTGGGTTGCAGTAATTGGAATTTTTGTAACTTCAGTTACATTTGCTTTTATTGGTGATATTGTTATTGTTGCAAATATTGTAGTTTTTGCCATAGTCATTACATTTGCAATGATAAACTTGTCAGTAATTTTACTACGATACGTGAGGCCTGATGAGATTCGACCATTTAGAGTACCCCTAAATGTTGGTAAATTTCCAATCTTACCTCTCTTTGGATTTGTAATTACTGTATATATGGCACTGCAATTTGAATTAGAAATTATTTTAGCTGGTGTTGGGATTATTGGTGCTGGTTGTATTTTTTATCTTATGTATAACAAACAAAAAAAGAATTAATGGAATTTTATTATTTTTGTATGGATATAATCTATATATTATTCATCTGCCACTTCTAGTTCTTTTGCTTTGTCATAACATTTCTTTGCCTCCTCGTATTTCTTTAGTGAGTTTAGTGAATTCCCTTTACTGTTCCATGCATCAGCATCACTAGGATCAATTATAATTGCATGCTCGTATGCTAGTATTGCCTCCTCGTATTTCTTTAGTGAGTTTAGTGAATTCCCTTTACTGTTCCATGCATCAGCATCACTAGGATCAATTATAATTGCATGCTCGTATGATGCTATAGCTTCATCAAATTTTTCAAGATAGTATAATGCAAGACCTTTGTTATTCCATACAACTGGATTGCTAGGATCAATTTTGATTGATTCGTCATAACACTTGATTGCCTCATCGTATTTCCCAAGAAAGTATAATGCACTGCCTTTGTTACGCCACCCCCATGCATCATTAGAGTCAAATCCTCCTCCTCTTTGTACACCTTGAAAAATATCTTGATTGGAATATCTACCATTAACACCAGCATGACCATACGCATCGTAGAGTTGTCTTTTTTTGATATCCGATAGTACAGCGTATGCTTCTGAAATTTCTTTAAAATGTTCTTGAGTATCTGCATGCTGATTACGGTCTGGATGAAATTTTAATGCTAATTTTCTATACTGTATTTTTAATTCATCAATTGATGCTGATTTTGTAACTCCTAAAACTTCATAATAATCTCGTTTTGCAGACATGAATCATACGTTTTTGAGAATTATTGTATAAATGGTTCAATTAGAAATTTAATTCCTACAATTCAAAGTAGAAATAAGCTGTATATTTTCAATGTGTGATGAATATCACTCGAGATAAAATTACTCCAGGGATTACTGTACAAATAGTGCAAAAAGCAGACCAGCGTTCAGGAAAATTAACTCAAGGGATAGTGAAAAGAATTCTTACCTCTAGTAACTTTCATCCTTATGGGATTAAGGTACAATTGGAAGATGGTAAAGTTGGTCGCATTCAAAATATTGTGTAACTTGATTCTTTGACAATTATATTGAAAGACTGTGAATATTTCTTATCCGTGCAGCGTATCAAGGATATGTTCACTACAACAACTAGACTTGATTAGTTTGGGTTTGAGTTGCAATTGATCATGATATCGAACAGTTTGCATGTTTAGGTGTGAGGGGTTAATCATCCTCATGCTGATTTGATATCTTCATTGAGAATAAAGTCCATAACTTTAAGTTCATAAATTCATGGGTGTGGATATGAAAGTAAAACCTGTTCTTGAAAAAATATTTGACATGGTTACTTTTGATAATAAAATTGAGGAATCTTCTAAAGAGAAATCTAAATGGTATTGGGGATAAAAAATGAAAAAAGAACAGAAAACAGAAAAGAAACAGGAATTAAAGTCAAATCAACTCGGATGTCATTGGCATTGTGCTTGTGAATATTGTATGGCTGAAAGAGATGAATGATCTTAAATGACCAATACTGATGGAATAAAAAAAATTGGTATAATGCTTTTAGGAATCGCCTTGGGTGCAGGCGCTGGAGAATTATCTCAATATATCATTTGGAGTGTTGGTGATTTTGCAGTTCCATATTGTGCAGCAAATGCTCCTGCAGAATGGCATGAAACTTGTTTGAAAAATCTGGGAAATTATAATGAATTCAAATCATACTTTCAGATAGTTGGAATAATTGTTGGTGTAGCTGTTTCAATTACAGCTATAAAAAAAATATTTGATTAAAAAAAGAATTATTTGAGTAAATAAGATAAAACTATGATGGCCGATTATGATCCTGATGGTAGAATTTTGATTTGTAGAGCCAAACAACTAGAGCAAATCCCTACAGAATGTCACAATTGTGATGGTGATGACTTGTTACAGATTATGGAGCATGTGGATGGTGGTAGCTGGATATGTATGAGTTGTAATTTTCTAAACTCGTATGAACCGTCTATGAAATTAACTAAAACAAATCTTCCTATCACTATGGTTAACTTAGGAATTGATGAAATTGCCTATGTGGATGGTTGGGATTTTGAAAATTAGAATATCTGTCTGATTCAGAATCAAATTTTTACTTGCAAAGATATTGGTCGCTGATGAAATTGTTTTAGAATCAAATTTACCTTTTCCAACAATGTGATAACCTTTGGATACTGTACATTGGAAATCAAATCATTTTTGATTATATTCAGATAGTAACGTAATTTTCTCACCTGTCTTAGTTTCTTTGATTTTGATGCATCCCAGTTTTTTATATCACTCAAGTTAGCTGAAATATCGCACAACTTGATTAATTTTGCATTTGATGAGGATAGTTTGAGTTGTTTTACGTATACTATCTCTCTTTTTTTCCTTGTAAGTGACATGTCTTTTGATAATGATAAAACCAAAACTGCAATCTCACTTTCAAATTGACGAAATAAATCCTCAAAACTAGTTTCAGTATCCTCTATGGTGTCATGTAGCCAGCCTGCACAAAGTATTGCCTCATCAACTACTCCTAGACTTTTGAGCCTGCCAACTACATCCTCAAGATGTTTTGAATATGTTGTAACACCATCTTTTCTTAATTGTCCTGAATGTTTCTGTTTTGCAAGTAATTCTGCACTTTTTATGATATCCATGTTATATCTTGGATTTTTATTTCATCCTTTAGAAATGTTCTGTAAATGTGGATACTTTGTTAAATATTATACAAATTAAAAAATAATATGGTTTGTGATAATTGTAAACATGAAACTGGTCAATGTGATTGTTTGTGTTGTTGTTCAATTAGTAAAATTGGATGCCCAACATGTATTGTACCTGTATTAGCATATAGAGGAATTAAAAAATTATTTAAAAAAATAAAGTCATAAAATTATTTTAATAATTTAACTAGATATTTTTTGCAATTGCTGTTCACGTTTTAATTTCAAAGCAGTTAGTCCTGCAAATCCAAAGATTACTACCAGTCCTAGGTATGCTAACACTTGACTATATTCTATTAGTACTGCTGATACTCCTGTTCCAAGAATTCCTGGTAGTAACGATAATGCATACAGCCACCAACCACAACAACCAAGTGGAACAAGGGAGAAAAATGAAAAAAATGATGTTGTAGCAACACTTCCTGAATTTCCTCCAAACGCTTTTTTCTTTACTGCAAGATTACATCCTAATAATTTACTTTTCTCAGACAAGAAAACTTGTGATCCAATTCCAATTCCCATTCCAATTATTACAATAGTATTTAGTTGAAATGCTGCACTAATTGCAGCAAGTGGTTCTAATGCTGGAGTTGTAATTACTACCACAAAAAGATAAAGCACTATTGTAATGATTCCCACGATACTTGCTTTTTTGAGAGGTCTCATCTACACATCTCCAAAAACTAGAGTATCTGGATGAAATGCAACCCAGGCAAACCAAAATCCAGGCTCAATTGGCATTCTTTCCAATTGGATTCCTTCATATTTTCCAGATATTGCCTGCCCATCATAGTTCCACTCTGAATTACTTTGAGTATCGAAAATTTTTCCATCATCATACACAAAATCTAATTTTTGTTCATCAATTACCCTTACAAAAGCACGAGAGTTTTCAGAAAATAATGATGCAAGTAGTATGGGTGTTTCTACAATGGAGTCATTGATAATTATATTTGATTCAATATCGTTTTGTTTGTAAGCTTTGTATGTTGTACCTTGATTAAATCCAATAACAATTTCTTTAGGACTCATTCTATCATCTCTATGTTCCACTGGAAACATAATTCGTGGTTCTGTGTAATAACTTCCATAAGGATCAGTTGCATACGAGCGTATGTGTCCAGTATCAGTTGTTAACACTAGAGTATCTGGATGAAGTGCTTTCCAATCACCCCAAGTAATTACATCAAAAGGAATTAAATTCAATTCATATCCCGTCAATTCTCCTTTAACTGCAATACCTAATGCTTGACTCCAATACGAGTCAGTTAATCTATCATACATCAACAAGTTACTATTGTATAATTTTCCAGATATACCAAATTCTACTTCTTTACCATTAACCATTCTCTCAAAGACTTGATTAGTATAACACAGTGGACAATAAGTGACAGACACTGGAGTACCTCCAACTGTATCATTAACTATTTCATGCCAAACCAAAATAAAAATAGGATATGCTTTTACCTCTCCATTAATTTCTAATCCAATTACCATATCTGAATTAGACATGAATTGAGATTCAGAAACATTTGCAAATTTGGGATTATCAATTGATGGAATTCCATCTTTTGGTGGTCCGCCCCCTTTGATTTTATCAAGCGGGATTAGGTGTTTGATACCGTTAGTTTCCATCATTTCCAGTTCCATAGGCTTAAAATTTTGAGATTCTCCAGTATTTGCAAATATCACAGAAGGTGTTGATTCACCCTCAAAAGTAATAATCAATACCCCAAATATCATGCCAATTACAATAATAGGAATAATCACTTTGAAATTCAATTTGAATAATTTTTGATTTTAAAATATTAAACCATATTTCCAATTCTATTCAATCAAATTTCTGAATTTTATTCGTAAATCTGTTCTAAACTCTTACTTTTAATGCAAAATTCCCGCACTGAGGACACCGATGTTTTTTCAAATACTCTGAATGAGTTTCCATACGCTTTTTAGAATATGTAAATTGTTTCCCACAATCGCCACATTCGCCTGGTGAATCTCCTTCCATAGATTAATTGTGAAATACTAGTACAAATAATTTTGTAATCTGAGAAAATTATTACTCAATTAGAATTGCTGGTTTGAATGGTCTTGCATGGCGTGCCTTACCTTTAGGATCATAAATGTCACTGTCTGATGCAGAATACACTGTAATTTCTACTCCAAATTCTTTCTTACCGATGCTGGATAATTCTGTAGATAGGAATTCCTTCTCATCAAAGGAATCGGATTCTATCTTCATCTGTTTAATCTCTTCTGACTCCGAATGCAAGTCTTTGATTACTTTTTGAATATAATCAGGCATTTTTTTAGCATCAGTGGTTTCTGGGTCCGCAATTAGTTCTTTCATAACAACTCCCATATTGTTTTGTCCTCCAACCATGATACCAAGCACTTTACGATACACTTTTGATTTCATGTAATCTGAATTTACATAGAGTACAATTTTCTTTGGAGTAATTTTTGTAACTTTGAGGATATTTGCAATATCATCTATTGTTCCTTTAAGTAAATTCTCTGATTGAATTGCAGTAGCATCAACATTCTCTTTAGAGTATACAGGCCAAACTGATTTTGAAACAGAATCCGTGTTACCAAGCTGCTGCCACATTTCCTCAGCTATATGTGGGGCAAATGGAGATAACATTGCAACACGTGCTGCATTAATTTTGTATAATATTCCTGAAATATTTTCTCTTCCTTTTGCTTGTACTCTTTTGTGATACCAACTTAAGTCTGATTCAAATGAAAATAGTATATCATGCAATCCTTCACGTAATCTCATTTTTTCAATAGATTCTGTTACTTGTGCAATCATGTTCTGGGATTTGGATAAAATCCATCTATCTTCTGCTTCTGTGCCTGAAATCGGATCATTTTTGAGCCTAGAGCACTCTTCAAGTAACGATTCAAGCTTGCTTTGAATTCCAATAACTGATTCCATGTTAAAATCAGCATCTTGAAGTAATTCAGCTGATGAAATGATTGCTAATCTAATTGGGTCCGCACCATGTTCCCTAATTGCAGAACGAAGTGGAATAATATTTCCCATGCTCTTTGACATTTTAGCTCCATCCATCATGACACTACCATTAACAACAATTTCTTGTGGCCATAATTTTTTCTCAAATATTGCAACGTGATTTAAAACAAAAAATGACAAGTGGTTCTGAACCAAATCACGACCTGAATGTCTAGAGTCAACTGGATAAAAGTATGTAAATTCTTTTTTCATTGTTTCAATGATATCATTAGACAGTTTGGATGTACTAGCAGCTTTTGACACATCCCCGATATCTAACAAAATATGATCAAATAATTCATGTGTCAAATTCTCTGGAGTTACTGTTCCATCATTTACAAATCGTGAGATAGTATAGTATGCCATGTAAATTACACTATCTGATAGTGATTCTACAATCCAATCTTTATCCCATGGTAGTTTTGTACCGAGTCCCTGTTGTCTTGCACATGCTCGCTCATGTAACCAATCAATTACTTCTTTGAATTCTGTTTTGATGTTATTTGGTAGAATATTCATCTCATCAAAGCAATTGCGAGCTTGTTCCTTCCAATCTTCATCACCGTAATTCAAAAACCATTGATTATTCAAAATCTTTACAACACATTCTGCACCACAACGACAATTCACTGGTGCATTCTCAAGTACTGGGAATTTTTCTAAATGTTTGTTCTCAGCTAACCAAGCTCGTACTTTATCTCTACCAAACTGCACCTTTTCATTATTGAAATTCCCACATGCTTCATTTAATTTTCCATCAGTAAACTCTTTGAGGTATAATTCCTTTGTAGCTTCCTCTAATTTTTCATCTGACTGATCAGTCACACCCAATTTCTCACAAATCTGCTTTGCTGGGAATTTGTCATATCCATCAGTTACAATAATTGAGATTGGCTCGATTTTTACTGCCAATTCATGATTACTTGCCTTCAAATCCATGAGTGCTTGGTAGTCTTTTGGTGCGTGGCCAGGCACAGACATTACTAGACCCGTACCCATTCCAGGCTCTACGAAATCAGCTGGAAGAATTGGAATATCTCGTCCATCATGGGTTTTAGCATATTTTCCTATGATGTCTGATCCTGCGATATCTCCATCAACTGTAATTTTTTTATCAAAGAATTCTAACTTGTATGCACATTCTTTTGATACAATCCATTTCTGCCCATCAACTGTTAATTTTTTGTAAATTGTATTTGGATTAACCCAGAGATTTGTAATGCCAAAGATTGTTTCAGGACGCAATGTTGTAACTGGGAAAATATATTCACCAAAGACAAACTTTATCAAGAAATTCTTATCATCAATTTTTGGTTCAACATCACCCATTGTATCGTGTTGTGATACTGGATTACTATCCTTAGGACACCAACCAACTGGATGAGAACCCTGAATGATTTTACCATTTTCTTTGAGTGTTGTAATTTGCCATTCAATAAACTTTTGATAACTTGGGACTATAGTTGTAAACTCTCGTCTCCAATCAATTGAATAACCCATCTCAATCATTCCCGACTTTATTTCTTCATGAAAATAATCTGCAATCTTTATTGGTTCAACAAATGTCTTAATTACATCTTCAGGAACTTTGTATACATTTCGTAATCCATCAAGAATTTCTTTCTCACCATTTTGAATACGTCGTGCCATACCAAGTACAGGAGTTCCAGTATAATGGAATCCCATTGGGAATAATACATTGTATCCTTGCATTCGATAGTACCTTGCATGAACATCAGCTAGTGTGTATGTTCGTCCATGTCCGATGTGTTGTGGTGAGTTTGGATAAGGATAAGCTACTGTAATGAATTTTTTTGGTTTCTCATTTGGATTTGTTTCAAAGTCTTTTGACTTTGACCATTTGCTACGCCATTTAGTTTCTATTTCATTCCAGTTTATTGTCATAGTATCATCCTAAAATCATTGATTTTGCTTTGGCTATTGCTTGCTCTTTTTTAGATGTGTCTTTTCCTCCACCTTGTGCAAATTTAGTATCGCCACCACCAGAACCACCCAAGATAGTTGAGATTTCACGAGCAATTGAGCCTGCATCAACACCTGATTTCGTACCTGCAAATATCATTACTCTAATTGTTGGACCAGCTTCGAATATTCCACAATAAGCTGCAGTTTCATCTTTTGATACTAGTTTCTTTCCAAAGTTTTGATGGAAATAATCATCATATGATTCGTCTGCTGAAAAACACAATTTGTTACTCACTGAAATTTTTCCAATATCTCCAGAGTTCCCAGTTAGAACTTCATCAAGTAGTATGGGGATAAGGTCGCGTGCTTTTTGTTTATTTTCTTCTCTATTTTTTTCTTTGATTTCTTTTTGGGCTGACTCTTCAGCATTTTTTGCTTGCAGTATTTTTTGTTCTTCCACATAAGATACTGCAGTTGGTCCTGAAACAAACTCCAAACGAACTACACCATCTTGAATTCGTTTAGTCTTTGTAATTTTGATTAATTTTATATCTCCTGTACTTTTGACATGTGTTCCACCACAAGCCTCAATGTCTTTATCTGAAATAGATACTATCCTTACTGATTTTACTGGTACTACACCCCCTTGATAAATTCTAAATCCATACTTTTGTTCTGCAGTTCCTCTATCATAGTAGTCAATTGAGACAGGAATGTTGTCTTGTACCATTTGGTTAGCTGTATCCTCTATCTGTTGTACTTGTAAATCCGTTAATGATGAATGGTGTGTGATGTCTAGTCTAGCATGATCATCGTCTTTGAATGCAGAGTGTTGCCAAATCCAAGACCCTAAAATTTTACGTGATGATGTGTTTAGTACGTGAGTACTTGTGTGGTTTTTAGTTATGTTTGAACGTCTTGTTTCATCTACAACACATGATACCGTATCTCCTTCCTTTGGAGTGTCACCTTCAAGCTCGTGCAAAATAATTCCACCATGTTTATTGACATCAACTACTTTGCTTCCTGCTATTGTACCCAAGTCAGGTTCCTGGCCCCCGCCTCGTGCGTAAAATGATGTCTTATCTAACACAACACCTTGCTCAAAGACTTTGAGCACTTTAGCTTCAAACTCCATTGGGTCATCTTTGTAAAATAGCATTTCAGTTTCTGCGATATTTTCTAACTCTAATTGCTCCATTGGTTTTTTCTTGTCTGATTGGTGCAAATCAGATAGTTTTGCATAAAATGATGAGGGGATTTCAGTAATTGCATCTACTTCCTTGAGGTATTCTGGTGTAATTCCATCTGATTCGTATAATGTAATTAATTCATCAACTGATGGCACTCCTTTACCTCGAATCTTTTCTGCTTTTTTCTTCATGTGGATTTTTGATTCCTCGTATCTGCCTGATTCAATTCTTAGAATTTCTTTAACGTCTTTTCTTTTCTCATCAAGTTCAGGATAGGTATCTTTGAGATAATCAATGTGGGTATCTATCAACTCATCAATGTCTAACTTTAATCCTAGTCGAGTTATTGTTCCATTGATTCGTCTCAACATCATTCTCAAATTGTATCCACCACCAACATTACTTGGAAGTGCACCATCAGTGATTGCAAATATCAAAGTTCTCAAATGGTCTGCAATTTGATAAATTCCTTCAAGCGGTGTTATCATGTTTGTTAATTGGGAATCCGTAACTCCTGCAGTTTTGATTGCGTGTCGTCTAACATTATTAAGATCATCAAAGTTGTCAATTACTCTGGCAATTTCTGTAAAGTATTTCCTCAATACATCAGAATCTGAATCTATTCCAACTTTTTCAAATAACATTTGGTTAATTGGACCAAAACAGCAATCATAAGCTGTTGGTGTGCCCTTTGTTATCCATGCAAATCTTTCAAGTCCTGCACCCATGTCTATGACTCTCTGATCAAGAGTACTGTGCTGGTCTAATTCGCCTTGAAATTCAGTAAACACTGCATTGCCAATCTCTAATCCTTGCACAAAATACTCTAAAGATGGACCAAATGAACCGCCACCAGCCCACACATCCTCAACAAAAACTACTTCTTCTTTTTTAATTCCAAACTGTTCTGTTAGTAATCTATAATCCAAATCAACGCATTCATCTTTCCAGTATCCTCCCAAATCCGGAACACTATGTTGTCCTATCATACAAAATGACGAAAAGTGTCTACCAGTTACTCCAACATTTTCTAAATCTTTGAAACGCAAACATGTTTGTGGTACTACTAGCTTGTTTGCAGGAAACTCAAAGACTACCTTGCTTCCCATAATTCTTTGAAAATCAACAATAGATGCAATTGTAAAATACAAATCATCACGCCATCTGCACACTACAGGATATCTGCTCACTGATTTGTGATCATTTTTTACAAAAAATTCTTCTACTTGCTTCCAAGCTTGAGTATAATCAAATCTCTTGCTAGTTGGAGGGTCTCCAATGAATGAATATGTATCTAGTCCATCATCAGGACACAAATCTCTATCAGCATTTAGTGTCCAAAAGAATCTGCCACACTTTGTGCATGATTTTCTGGTAAACCCTTTATCTTGGAATAGTTTGACATTGTAATACTTGTCAGGTTCTTCTGAGAATTTTTTTAGAATCTGATTTTTGTCCAACGTTGAAGGCTGCTTGTCCCTGATATTAAGAATTGTCGATATATGTTGAATTAAATACAATATACTTTTCAGTTAAATCATGTTTGGGAAAAAACCAGAACTCAAAGAAGGAGTACATGTCTTCTCTACTAAAAAAAATGGTGACTTCTTAGACTTTATCTTTGGAACCGTTACAGGCATTGAAGGTAACAAAGTAGGGGTTAATGGTATTATTATTAATCCCGTAGGCCTCAAAAACAAACTTGCTCAAGGAAAAACTGGTGAGCGTTCAAGAGAAATTTTAGAGAATCCAACACCTGATAATGTTGTATTATCTTTAGTGTATAGAGTGGAGCATGAAAATTTTGCAGAAGTAATTGATCTTGATAAAGACAAGTGCGATCTAATCCCACCTCAAGTATATCTGATGCTTGAAGGATGGATTCGAGAATCAATTCCTGAACTAATCAATGCTGTACTATCATTACCAATTGGTGATGAAAGAGATGAGGCAAAACGAGTTTTAAAACACAGACAAGATACGCTAACTGACAAACATCTCAAAAGAACTCTTTACTCTGTTTGCAGAAGTTTGAAAATTCTAAACTAGATATTCAAAATTAGGCATAAATTCTCCATAGTTTTATATTATGCTGCAGGAAAAAATCGATACAATGGAATATGTTTACGCTGCTTTACTTCTTCACAAGCTAGGAAAAGATGTTGATGAGGCAAACCTCAGTTCAGTTGTTAAAGCATCTGGCGCTGAAGTTAATGAAGCCCAAGTTAAATCTCTAGTAGCAGCATTAGCCGATGTAAATATTGATGATGCAGTTAAAGCCGCACCTGTAGCAGTTGCAGCAGCCGCACCAGCAGCAGATGCACCAGCAGCCGGTGGAGAAGCAAAAGAAGAAAAGAAAGAAGAGCCAAAGAACGAAGAAGCAGCCATGGAAGGTTTGTCTTCACTATTTGGATAAAAAATTATACTTTTTTCAATTTAATTTTGATCTTTATTTTTATCAATCTTAATTAGCAATAGCTGCACAGTTTGTATTGATTTGGTTGATTTCTCTTTTCCAATTGATGGGTTCATTAGCATTTTAGATTATTTGGGAACAGTGGCTTTTGCAGTAACTGGTGCATCAAAGGCAATATCTCACCAGGCAGATATTTTTGGCATTATAGTACTAGCTACTGTCGTTGGAGTATCTGGTGGTATTACTCGTGATGTAATTTTTGGACGATTCCCAACTGCATTTTCTGATCCAATTTACATCTCAATGACTGTAATTGTTGGAGTTGTCATGTTTTTCTTGTATACAAAATTCAAAAGTAAAATGAACATTTGGTTAGTCTTTGATGCAGTAGGATTGGGTGTGTTTTCAATATTGGGTGCCTCTATTGCATATCAGGTAGTTGGAATGGAATTTCTTCCAATGCTATTTGGAGGAATGATTACAGCAATTGGTGGTGGGATACTGCGAGATGTATTTGTTAGAGAAATTCCTATTGTTTTTGTCAAGGAAGTGTATGCAGTTGCAAGTATCCTTGGGATTGTAGTTTTTTATGGAATTCTAAACGCGGGTGTAGAGATTCAAGTTGCATCAGTAATTGGGATAGTGGTATCTACTGGAACAAGACTACTTGCTATGAAGTATAATTGGAATTTGCCTAAGGTAAAAGAGGCTTAATTATTTAGAATTTTTGGTATTATAATTGTAAAAATTTGAGTTTATGCTGGTGTATAGTCTTTTGTTTGACCTACAACACCTTTTGTAACATTTACTTTTTTTTTTGAGCCTGCGATATGTGTATGTCCTGAAAATTACATACTGGTGGATATAATGAAATTCAAACCTCAATAAATTAACCATGAATAAATCAGTAATAGTTGTAGATGATAATGTTGACACGGTTGGCTCAATTTCCGATTTTCTTAGTTTTCGAGGAATTGATATTTTGGGATGCGGAAAAAATGGATTCGAAGCAGTTCAATTATATGAAAAATATAGACCAGATGTAGTTCTGTTGGATCTTGCCATGCCTGATTATGATGGATTGTATGGTCTTGAACATATCAAAAAAATAGATTCTCAAGCTAAAGTAATCATTTTGACGAGTTTATGCAATGAATATGATGAAAAAAAAATTAAATTATTCAAAGTAACTGAGGTACTGGAAAAACCGTGTTCTTCTAAACAATTAGAAATATTTTTGAAAATAGTTAAAATGATTATTTGAATCAATATTTTTATTTTACATTTTTTTGTGCCTCTGTTTTGTTAAAATGTTATTATATCTATCACAAAGTATGAAGTTACTGAAACCTTTGATTAAGAATAATACATTATCTAGCATATTAATTGAAAATTCACCAGATATGATGATATTATTAGATGAACAAGGTAAAATAATTGATTGTAATGAACATTTAGAAAAAAATACAAAATATAAAAAATCAGAATTGATTGAATTTGCTGAACCTATTAATCTAATTGTAGATGAAGATAGAACAATCATCAAATCATCTTTTAAAGAATTAAAAATTACACACATTATACAAAATGTTCCAGTTAGAGTAAGAAGAAAAGAAGGTGATTCATTTTCATCTATTTGGAGTGGGATTACATTACGAGATAATAACAATCATGCAAGAGGTTATTTAATTACAGGAAAAGATATTTCAAATATTTCTAATTTAAATCAAAAATTGATTTTAACTAAAAAACGAAACCGTCAAGAAAAACTTGCTTTGTTAGGTGAATTCTCTGCAAGAATTGCTCATGATATTAGAAATCCTTTATCTATAGTATTGATCTCACTTGAGAATTTAAAAACACTTTATGGTGCAGATGAAACTAAACAAAAACAATTAGATCGTGCAGAACGATCAATTGATCGAATTACTCATCAAATAGAAGATGTCTTAAATTTTGTAAAGGAAAAACCTCTGAACCTTGAAAATGTTTTGTTATCTGAACTACTTTCTGAATCCCTGGATTCTATTAAAATTCCTGATAAAGTAAAAATAAAAATTCCAAAAAATGATATTTTGTTATTTTGTGATAAAAAACAATTTTTGATTGTAATAAATAATTTAATTCTAAATGGAATTCAAGCTATGGGTAATGTGGGTACTATAGAAATATTTCTCGTAGAAAACGATGATAAAATTATTCTTCAAATTATTGATTCAGGACCTGGAATTCCAAACAATGTAGTAAATGAAATTTTTGAGCCTCTTTTTACTACTAAACAATCTGGAACTGGACTAGGATTAGTTAGTGTAAAATCTATTGTAGAAGCACATGGAGGAACAATTTCAGTAACAACTAATCCTACAACTTTTACAATTAAATTCCTAAAAATTAAGTAACTAGTAATTTTATGCTGCTGTGTAGTCTTTTGCTTGACCTGCAAGACCTTTTGCTTGAGCATCTGCTTTTTGTAAAATTTGCTCTTTAGTCTCATCTGTCATAAATCCTGATTCAACTGATACTGAACGTGCAGATTGTGCAGCCTTTGATAGAATTTGTGAAACGTTATCAGCAGTAATGTATGCTGCCTCAATTGACAATGACACTGCTTCTTGGTATGCTTGTGCAAATTGGTTTCTAACCTTCTCAACATCAATTATCATCTCTTCCTCAGAATATTTCAATCCGGCTTCTAATGCTGTGTTTAGTGTAATTCCTGCCTCTACTGGCTTGATATCTAATTTTCCTAATAGTGCTGCTAGTTTTTCA
>Ga0233440_1001963_pt1 | contig 17810 bp, 17 predicted proteins | sample SI_123_September_5_FD_182791 | JGI IMG/M metagenome (GOLD analysis project Ga0233440, IMG submission 182791) | Seawater microbial communities from Saanich Inlet, British Columbia, Canada - SI_123_September2016_120_MG | ecosystem: Environmental > Aquatic > Marine > Inlet | place: Canada: British... | reverse complement strand
AAGTTATATTTACTTTTATAACTACAAAAGGATTCATTCAGCGATTGGGTATATGACACCCGCTCAGAAGATGGCTGAATTGGAAAAAGTGGCTTGAAATGTGTCCAAGATTAACGGACCACTACAAATTGAGACTTTAAAGAAAAGAGACATAAAAGGATTGTATGCAGCAGCAGATAAAAGTTTGATTAACGATCTTATTGGATATTCTGAACCAAATAATACAGAAATTGTTATAGAGACAAATGCAACAGTTAAAATTGATGAATCAAAGAAGAGGATTTTCAATTATTTAGAAGAAAAGATATATATAAAACTTAGAGAACAAGAATGAAAATTATACTAATCCGAGAAAAGATAGAATCAAAGACGCGAAAGAGTATAAGGTTGAATCCAAGTTGAAATTACTGCGATTAATATCCTTATTCCTTCGGGTAAGAAAAATATGGGTCTTGCCTAATAAATGTGATGCGCTTATATTCGACGCAATAGGGAGCCACCCAATTGAAGTAGAATTAGTGAAAATGCTTTCGCCCTATGGCACTGTCGGTAGATTTATTCTTCCGGACAACGGAGAAGTTAATATCCCTGTACTGCTAGCAAGCATTTTAAAGCGAGGTAACCGATTTGCGGCCTACTGTGACTCTTACATCCGGAGGACCAGCCCTAGGCTCGTGATTACCTACATAGATAACAACAATGTGTTTTATTCAGTTGCAGCCAGAAATCCTGCTGTCAAGACTATGTTTATACAGAATGGTCGGCGGAATAATGATAGTTTTGATCTCCTAGAAAGGAACTCTTCGGGAGAAATCTTGAAGGTTGACTTCATGCTGATATTCGGCAATCACATTGGTACTAAATATGCCAAGTATATTTCCGGTTCTCTCGTGCCTATCGGCAGCTTCAGGAATAACCAAGTTCCTCGGGCGCGTCCGAAGGTGAAAGGAACTCTTAGTTTTGTCTCTCAGTACCGCGATCATACTGCAGAATGGTTTGAAAGGGATGGAGTTATCTATAAGCGCTGGGTTGCTCACATTATATTGCCTTTTTTAGTGAGCTACGCAGAGGAGAAAGGATTGCAATTTCGCATAATTTCTAACTTGGGGCGTAGCAAAGATTCTTCGCTTTTGAGAAAGGAAAAGAGTTATTACAAAGGGATTCTTGGGTCTGAGTGCGAGTTCTTTAAATGGGAGTGGCATGGAAGTAGCTACGATGCTATCGATTCTACCGAAGTAGTGGTGAGTAATGATTCGACTCTAGGACTTGAGGCAATGGCACGAGGAACTAAGTCTGCGATCTTCTCCTTTCGTTCGACTATGTGGGGGTTCTTGAACCCTCCAGATCGTAATTATGGCTGGCCTGGTTGCTATCCAGACGAAGGACCATTCTGGACGAACAATCCTTCAACAGAATCTTTTCGGCGGATTCTTGACCATTTGTTCACAGTTAGTGACGAACAATGGTGCGCCGAACTCGAACAACATGGCTTTCAGGAAGTTATGCAATATGATCCAGACAACGGCAAACTGCGGGACATTCTTGCAAACGAAATGAAGTTGCCCCCAATTTTAGGATAGCAACTTAAGACAAATTTTTTATGTAAAATTACTCAAAAAGAAGTATGAAATAAATTACCCCAAAACAGCATGGAAAATTGTCTTATTTTTCCCTGTTTTCTCTCCGGCGATTGGGGTAGGTTCAAACTTAGTTAAGCATCTAGTACCTAAAAATCACAATAATATAAATATAAAAATAGAGAGGTTATATGTTAAAAAACTCATCAATACTCATTACGGGAGGCACTGGATCTTTTGGTCATACATTTATTCCGATGACGCTAGAAAAATACAACCCAAAGCGCTTAGTTATCTTTTCTCGTGATGAAATGAAGCAGTGGGAAATGGCTAAGCTGTTTAAAGGTGATGATAGGGTAAGATTCTTAATTGGTGATGTGAGAGATAAAGATAGATTGTATCGTGCATTAGATGGCATCGATTACGTAGTGCATGCAGCGGCTACTAAAATTGTCCCTACTGCCGAATACGATCCATTCGAATGTGTAAAAACCAATGTGTTTGGTGCAATGAATCTGATAGATGCTTGTATTGACAGGGGTGTTAAGCGAATTGTTACGCTTTCTACTGATAAAGCAAGTTCGCCTTCTAATTTGTACGGTGCTACAAAATTGACTTCTGATAGATTATTCGTATCTGGAAACTCGTATAGTGGTAGTCATAATACAATTTTTTCAGTGGTTAGATATGGCAATGTTATGGGTTCTCGTGGCTCTGTTATTCCATTCTTCATGTCGGTTGCAAAAGATGGTATTCTACCAATCACGGATAAACGCATGACTCGTTTTATGATTTCATTAGAGGAAGGTGTTAAGTTGATTTGGCATGCATTTGAAGATATGAAAGGTGGTGAGATTTATGTTAAAAAAATCCCATCAATGAAGATAATAGATGTCGCCACTGCTGTGGATGAAAAATGCAAACAAGAAGAAGTTGGCATACGTCCAGGAGAGAAGTTGCATGAGCAGATGATTGGCCCGGAGGACGCATTTTACACTTATGAATATCAAGACCACTACAAAATACTGCCCTCTATTAATCAATGGGCTAATGATCCAGAAAGAATCGGAAATGGTGTCAAAGTAGATTCAGACTTCATATACTCTTCTGATAATAACAGAGAGTGGATGACAATCAATACGCTAAAAGAGTGGATTGAATCAAATAAGCATAAGATTGGAATTATATAATTAGTGATTCCATACGGCAAACAAGATATTAACCAGTCTAATATTGATGCAGTAATAAATTGCCTAAGATTGTTATACCAGTGCACTTTGCCGGGCAATCTTGTGACATGAAGAAAATCCACTCCCTTGGTAAGGAGTATGGTTTTAAAATAATTAAACATGCTCCAAATTTAGCCAGTCAGTGGATGTGGGTATATGATAACGAACGACCTCATAGTGCGATGGGTGGGATTCCACTAAGAAAGTTACTTGAGGTTATTTAAATAATGGATATTCTATTTTAGCAAGCGTTATAAATGGGAGGATTTCAAGGTTATGGTTAATTTATGAGAAATATATATAATATTTTAGAAGTTGCTAATACACATGGTGGTAATGTTGATTACATTTTAGATTTATTAGATGAATTTAAAGAGTTTAATAAGAAAAATGGATTTGGCATTAAATTTCAGCCATTTAAATATGACCAGATAGCTACAGAAGATTTTGGATGGTATGAAGTTTATCAAGAGCTCTATATTAATGCAAGTGAGTGGGCAAAAATATTTGACAAAGCATACGACACAAAAGATATTTGGATAGATGTGTTTGACCTATATGGGGTTTCGATAATTCAAAAGAATCTGGATAATATATATGGTCTAAAGCTGCAAACATCTATTTTAGATAATCAGGAGGTTTACCAAGCATTACAAGGCATTGATATCTCAAAGTTAAAATTAATTATTAATATTGCTGGCAGAAGCAAAACTGATATTAAAGATATTGTAAGAAAGTACGAAGCACTAAATATTGAAGAGTTATTGCTAGAGGTTGGATTTCAAGCTTACCCTACCGACTTATCTGACTCTGGATTATCTAAAATAAAATATTTAAAAGATAATTACAACTACAGAGTTGTCTTTGCAGATCATATTGATGGAAAACTTCAAGAGGCTGAAACGCTTCCACTGATAGCTAGTTTATTAGGTGCAGACTGTATTGAAAAGCATATTATGCATAGCACATTAGAAACTAAATATGATGATTTTTCTAGTGTTAAATGTGATACATATAAAAAAATTATTGAAGATCAAAATAATTTTTTACCGTTAATGGACAGTGTATTTATTAACGATGCTGAAACCAAATACCTTGATGATAGTTATCAAATTCCTATAATAAAAACCCAAAAAGAAGAATCATCAATAGTAAATTTAGATACTGATTTCATTTTTAGGAGGTCAGGCTTGGATGGCTTGAATAGTAAACAAATAAAGGATTTAACCTCTAGTTTATGTGTATTAAAAACATCGATAGAGGCGAATAAAACAGTTAAAAAAGAAGACTTTAGAAAAGCAAATATTGCGGCCATTATTGCATGTCGATTAAAGTCATCAAGACTCCCCAAAAAAGCTATTTTAAAAATTGGAGATATTACGTCAATTGAGTTGTGTATTAAGAATACATTGAAAATTGATAATATTAACAGGGTTATTTTAGCAACCTCTGATAATAAGCAAGACTCAGAATTGTCAAAATACACATATGATGATTCTGTTGTTTTTCACCAAGGTGATGCTGAGGATGTTATTGCAAGATATCTAGATATAATCAACAAACTAAAGATAGATGTGTTTATAAGGATTACAGGGGACATGCCTTATGTTAGTAGCGATATTGCTGATTACTTGTTAAAAAAACATTTTGAGGCAGGCGCAGATTATACGGTTGCTACGAAGTTTTCTGTAGGCACATCTGTAGAAATAATTAGCACATCTGCTCTAAAAAAAGTAAAGAAATACTTTCCAAATGCAGATTATTCAGAGTATATGACATGGTACTTCCAAAATAACCCCGAATACTTTAATTTAAATTTTGTTGATTTGCCTCAAGAATGGGTTAGAGATTATAGGTTGACATTAGATTATCAAGAAGATTTAGACGTGTTTAACCAAATTGAAGAATATTTTAAGGTAAGCAATCTTGACTATTCAATTATGAGTTTAAATAAGTTTTTGGATGAAAATCCAAAAGTAAGTGAATTGAATAGTCATATTTCTTTAGTGTACAAAGCAGATAAAAACTTAATAAAATTACTCAATGAAAAAACAAAAATTTATGAGAGTGCCAATCAAAGCTAAGGCAATCAAGCTGCTAAACAGAAGGTCCAGGAAGATGCTTGGTTATGAGACATCTGCAGTGGTGTTTTCGGGAAATCATTCGCAGCAAATTTTGCATTTCAAAGTTGATTACGCTTAGTGAGAATAGGAGTTACAGGCGCAAGTGGAATGTTAGGTGCGAGACTTATAATCCATTTATCAAAATTATATGAAGTATTTGCTACTTCAAGAAGCAAAGGCTTAGAAGGAAAAAATATTGAATGGGATTGTTTTGATCTCACAAATAACGTACTTCTCAATAAATGGCTAAATAAGACCAAGCCAGATTTGGTCATACATTGTGCCGCAATTGTTAATGTTGACGCTTGTGAAGATAATGTCAAAATGGCAACAAAGCTTCATGTTGAGGCAACTAAAGTAATAGTAAATTATTTAGATTCTAACGACGGTAAGCTAATTTATATTTCAACTGATTCTGTATTTGATGGAAAAAAGCAGAGATCTTACAATGAAGATGATTTAGTAAGGCCGCTTAATATTTATGCAGAGACTAAACTTATGGGTGAAAAGACAGTTTTATCAATGAACAATGGATTGGTCTTAAGAATTGAAATTATTGGCTGGACCCAAGAAGGTGGCGCCTCATTTTCTGAATGGCTGCTTAAAAGTTTGGTTGATAATGCGCCGTTAAACCTATTTCACGATGTTCACTTCTCCCCGCTACATATTGATAACTTGTCAATTATTATCGGAAAAATAATTATAAACCCTATCTTCGGGCTATATCATTGTGCGAGTAGTGATAGTATTTCAAAGTATGAATTTGGTATAAAAATGGCTGAAATATTTAAATTATCTAGCTCGAATATCAATAGAGTTAGTGTTGATGATATGGAGTTTAAGGCAGATAGACCAAAAAATATGGCTTTAGATATTGGAAAAATAAGCTCTGCTTTATCGTATGATTTCCCTAATGTTGAAGATGCAATAAAATTAATGAAGCGTCAATATGACAAGAATAGCAATTTATTAAACTAGAAAATTAAAATGAAAGAAATTCAAATAGAAGATAAAATTATAGGAAAAGATCATCCTACTTATTTTATTGCAGATGTAGCAGCAAATCATGATGGCGATTTGGAGCGTGCTAAAGAGTTAATTTATCTCTGTGCAGAGGCTGGTGCAGATGCTGCAAAATTCCAACATTTTACTGCCAACACTATTGTAAGTGATCAAGGGTTTAAATCTCTTAGCATTCAAAAGTCACACCAATCTAAATGGAAGAAAAGTGTATTTGATATATATAAAGATGCGTCAATAGATCAAGACTGGACGCCTATATTAAAAGAAACTTGCAGCAAAGCTGGGATTACTTTTCTTACTTCTCCATATTCATATAAACTAGTAGATAAAGTAGATGATTTTTTAAGTGCATATAAAGTTGGTTCTGGCGATATTACTTGGTTGGGTATTATTGATTATATCGCATCTAAAGGAAAGCCTGTTTTATTAGCCTCAGGTGCCTCAACTCAGGATGAAGTAGACGCCGCTATGGCTACATTATTAAATCGTACTAATGATATAGTGCTAATGCAATGTAATACAAACTACACCGCATCATTAGAAAATTTTAAATACATAAATCTCAATGTTCTGAAAGAATACAGTAGAAAATATCCAAATACTATTTTAGGGTTGTCCGATCATACGCCTGGTCATGCCACAGTGTTGGGAGCAATAGCACTAGGTGCGCGCGTTATAGAAAAGCATTTTACAGATGATGTTGGTAGAGAAGGCCCGGATCATAAGTTTTCAATGAATTTTAACTCTTGGAAAGAGATGGTTGACAGGGCAAGAGAGTTGGAAAATTCATTAGGGTTACAAGTAAAAAAAATTGAAGACAATGAAATAGAGACGGTTATTTTACAGAGAAGAGCTGTTCGCTTTAAGAAAGATATGGTAGCAGGAGATGTTGTTCAAAAAGATGATTTGGAATTCCTTAGGCCTTGTCCTAAAGATGCATTGCCACCCTATAAACTAAAGGACGTTCTTGGTAAGACATTAGTGCAAAATGTTAAATCTGGTGACTATATAAAATGGACAAGTATCAAGTAGCTATTGTTATTCCAGCGTTCAATGAAGAGAATACCATCTTCGATGTAGTGCATTCAGTTAAAGAATATGGAACTGCTATTGTTATTGATGATGCCTCGACTGATAACACAAGGCAACTAGCAAGGAATGCTGGAGCAATTGTCATTAGTCATAATAGAAACAAAGGTTATGATGAAGCATTAAATAGTGGTTTTGTTGAGGCAGATAGGCGTGATTTTGATGCTATTATTACTTTTGATGCTGATGGCCAGCATAGCTCAAAAATGCTAAAAAAATATATTGATAATTTGAAGCAGGGTGTAGATTTAGTTTTGGGCGTTAGGCCAAAGCCTGCAAGATTCTCAGAGTGGATTTTTATGCTTTATACGCGTATACGATTTGGATGGAAAGATCCATTGTGCGGTATGAAAGGTTACAGTATGATTCTATATAGGAGTCAAGGATATTTCGATTCTTATAATTCAGTTGGTACAGAGTTATCTTATTATGGCTTTAAAAATAAATACTCATTGAAACAATTAAGTATTCCAATTGAAAAGCGTGTAGATACTCCTAGATTCTTTTCAATTTTTCGCTCTAATATATACATATTAAAAGTTTTAGTGAAAATGGTTATAAATAAATAAGGGAGACAAAATGAGTGATAAATTAGTTAAATATGGAAAATCTTCTCAATCTTTAATTTCTTTAAAAGAAATTTTTTTTAATAATAATGATGAAATCTTAAGAAAAATGGGGGGGGGTAAATAAGTTTTATTCGCAACAACCGGATAGATTACAGTGTAAGAATTGCAACCAACCTTTAGGAGGGGTATCTTTTAGAAAACAATATGTTGATTATTCACTTTGTGAAAGGTGTGGTCATTTAAATGGCATGCATGACGATACTGACTCGTTTTGCAAAAAGTTATATACTGACAACAAGGGTGCAGATTATGCGGAAGGGTATGACAGTAAATTCGTGAAAGGATTCAATATAAGAGTTAAGGATATTTACGTACCAAAAGCAAAATTTCTCTGTGATTCTTTAGTTGATTTTGGGCATACCCCTAATGAGTTGAAATTTGCTGATTTTGGCGCCGGAAGTGGGTATTTTGTATCTGCATTAAAGTTTAATGGTTTGAATAATATAATAGGTTTTGAGCCATCAGAGAGTCAAGTTTCTTTTGGAAATAAGATGATAGGCGAGGATCTTTTGGAGCTTACAAACTTAAGAGATACAGTAACTAAAATAAAAGAAATTGATGTTGATGTAATATCGATGATTGGTGTTTTGGAGCATGTTCATAATCCGAGAGAAATTATTGGCGCTATAAGTGAAAATAAAAAAATAAAATATTTATATATATCTGTGCCATTATTTAGTATTAGCGTTTATTTTGAAATGGTATTTCATGGAGTTATGAATCGACATCTTAGCGGGGCTCATACACATTTGTATACAGAAGATTCACTGAAATATATGGCAAAAGAGTTTAATTTATCTATTGTTGCATCGTGGTGGTTTGGAACAGACATGGTTGATTTGTTTAGAAGTGTAACGGTTTGCCTGAATAAAGATAAAGATACTCACAAAATGAAGCAAAAATGGACGGAGTTATTTTCTCCAGTAATTGACGAATTACAGTTAAAATTAGATGAAAAGCACATGTCATCAGAGGTGCACATGATATTTAAAGTTAATTAGTTTAGTAGCATTTAAATAGGTCGATTATGTTAGTAAATCAAGGGAATCAAATAATATTAAAAAAACTACCTCCCGTTGTATTGTGTTAAAGATCCTAGATTCAACTAATAACTGCAACATCCCTTAGAATGGCAGTAGAAATAGAGAGTCAGAGTCATTAAATACTGGTAGGAAAATTAGAACATTCAATGTGATTGACGACTACAACCGTGAATGTCTAAGCATTGAAGTAGATCACTCTTTGCCAGCGCAAAGAGTAATTAATTGAATGGCGTGGTAAACCTAGGGCAATAAGATGTGACAACGGACCAGACTATATATCTCATGCGCTTAGAGAATGCACCCCGCAAGGGGGTATAAAGGCGCAAGCAATGGATGCGGGTATATAATAACGAACGACCTCATAGTGCGATTGGTGGGATTCAGCCAAGAAGGCTACTTGAGGCTATTTAAACAACGGAGATTCTATTTTTAACAGGCGTTAGAAATGGGAGGTATTACAGGAGGATTACACGATAAAAAACATGACAATAGAATCTACACTATTAATAACAACAGCACCGTTGAATGAAGTTTGTATTGAAAGTAAAAAAACCATTCTTTTAGGAGAGTGGTGTAAAAAATATTCTAAAAATAATGTATGTAAAGATGAAGAGTTAACTGTTATTCCATATCATTGGAAAAATCGCAATAAATTTAGAAAGGATTATAAATACTTAAGTCACTTGTACGAAGAGATACTGATAAAAGTCTCTTTAGAGTTGAACTCTATACATAATGCCGAACATTCCTTAGAATATTGGCGAATAATCATAGGTCCTTGGCTGTTGACCTATGTTGCAGTTCTCTTTGATCGATGGGAGAGTATAAGGCTATCTGCTGACCTCGGTATTCCACTAAAGACAATAGTTCCAAGTTCGGATATAGTTAGATCTGTAGCTTATGATTGGGCTTATTCTACGAAGCTTATTACATCAGATGATGAATGGAACTACCTTTTATATTGCGATATATTGCAAGTTCAAAATATTCCAGTAATAGAGATAATCAGAGAAGATGTAATTATTGAAAATAGATCAACATCTATAAATAAAAGGCGAAGATTTAAGCCAAAAGGAATGGCAGCTAAATTATTAGATTATATCGCAAGAAAGCTCTGCTTAACGGATAGCTATAATGTACTGCTGTACAAAAGTTATTTTTCTATTAATAGTTTAATGCGACTAAATATTAAATTAAAACAAATTCCTAGATTGCATTTAGAATTTGAGAAATATATACATTGTGATGGAGATTTAAATCCTTCAATGCGATCTGGTTTGCATGAAGATGGTAGTAGTTCAAAATTTGAAAACTTTTTAATGAAAAACATTTTTAAGGATATGCCAAAGGTTTATATAGAGGGGTATAGAGATATATCTTTGTATTGTAAAAAACTTCCAGAAGCCAAAGTGATTTTTACAGCTAATGCTCATTATGGTGATGAAGTGTTTAAAAATTGGAGTGCACAACAAGTTGAGAATGGTAGTAAGCTAATTATTGGTGAGCATGGTGGATCGATTCCGCAATCCAAATCAGGTAATTTACTCCATGAAGAAGCGATATGCTATAAAAAAATAGTTTGGCATACTTTGTTGCATCATTCAAAGCATGTTAGTTTGCCAATCAATAAAAAAATGAAAGAAGTTTGTAATTCAAAAGGCGCAATAATAACGTTAATCGGCGTAGAATTTCCAAGATATTCATACAGAATTCAGCTCGGCCCGCAATCTTCATTAATAATGGATGATTTTGAGCAGAAAACTAAATTCATAAATACATTAAACAAAAAAGCCCGTATCAATTTTAAAATTAGGCTGTACCCCGATAGGGGGTGGCTTATGGGCAATAGATATGCTGATATGTATGAGGAGGCCATACTTTCCACTAATAAGAAAATGTTCCAGGATTTTTCACAATCTAAAATGATTATTTGCTCATATCCACAAACAACATTTTCAGAGGCGATTCATTCAGGCGTACCAACAATACTTCTTTACACAGAAGAGTATTGGGAGTTACATCCTGACTTTAATAAATTAATAGCAGAAATGAAGCGAGTGAATATTATTCATTCTGATCCAATTATGGCTGCAAATCATATTAACATGGTGCATGAAAATCCATATGAGTGGTGGGATAGAGATGATACAGTTAAGGCAAGAGATATGTTTTTCGATGCTTGCTCTGTATCTTCTAAAAACCCAATAGCTGATTGGGCTGGTTTTTTTAAAAAAGAACTACTAGAGATGGATAATGCCTAAAGCCTTAATAACCACAGTTCCATTCGCAGATAAAAAACCCTCTACTGCTTGAGTTACTAGAAAAAGCTAGTATTAATTATCTGATTAATCCACTTAACAAAAAACTCACCGTAGACGAGTTGGCAGAGATGGTCTCAGATTTTGATGTCATCATCGCGGGCACTGAATCTATTACTAAAAAAGTGATGGATGCTGCGATCAATCTCAAAATGATCTCACGGGTAGGAATTGGTCTAGATAGTGTTGATCTATTAGAAGCAGAAAAACGGGGAATTGTTATCTCCTATGCACCAGATGCGCCAGCACCTGCAGTGGCAGAGTTGACAGTAGGATTGATGTTGGCACTACTCCGCTCTGTACAACTCCCTAATATGGAGATGCATAATGGGAAATGGCATCGGTTTTTTGGGAGAAGGCTTTCAGAGGTAACTGTCGGTATTATTGGCGTTGGGTGTATTGGTACAGGGGTGATAAGGCACTCAAAAGGCTTCGGCTCAATGAATATTCTATTAAATGACACAGGCTCGTATAATTAAGATTGGCATAATATCGAAAAAGAGTACAATATTGAATGGGCGGATAAAGAGGTGATCTACCAACAGGCAGATATCATTACCATTCACACACCACTCACTGTGCAGACTAAAAATATGATCAAAAAAATCAGTAGTTGTTGGCGGCAGTGGCATTTATTTTTTTTCATTAAATAGATTTAAAAAATAAATGCCAATCAAGTTCTGTATGTTGATATTTTAGCTTAGTGAATATTATTTTTTACTTAATAAAAAGATGTTAAATATGATTAGAAAGGAGATACTAAGTAGTAATTTAAATCGCCCGAACTGGATTAGTCAAGATCACAGGTCTTTAGACAGATTGTGGCTAGACAAGAATGAGTGTGCCGATCCTGAAATGAATAGAATTGTAGCGCAATCTTTGTCAAAAATTCCAGCAGAGACTGTTTTTAGCTATCCAGATCTTGATGTTTTATACCAAAAAGTCGCTATATTTTCCAATGTGTTACCAGAGAATGTTTTATTAACAGCAGGATCTGACGGGGCTATTCGAGGATGTTTTGAATCTTGTATTTTACCAGGTGATAATGTCATATTGTCACGACCAACTTTTGCAATGTATGACATATATTCAAAAATATATGGTGCAGAAGTAACATGGGTTGATTATGAGGCATCAGAAAATGGCCCGGTCCTAAAGATTGCTAAACTCATAACTACCATTGAAAAAATAAAACCTAAAATGGTTTGCCTTCCAAATCCGGATAGCCCAACTGGCACGATCTTTACGCCAAAAGACTTACGCAAAATTGTAGATATTGCTGACAAAGTTGGTGCATTAATGTTAATTGATGAGGCGTATCATCCGTTGTATCAATGGACGGCAGCTCCATGGGTTAACGAGTATAAAAATTTAGTTGTAACACGAAGTTTCAGCAAGGCATGGGGAGCTGCAGGATTGCGAGTTGGATATGCACTGGCAAATAATGAGCTAATTACCCTTATTCATAAGCAAAGATCAATGTATGAAATAGGTAGTGTATCTGCAAAGACAATTGAAATATTATTAGATTATGAAGCGGATATGATGTTATCAGTTGAAAGGGTTAACGCTGGTAAGCAATATTTTCAAGATGCTATGAAAGAGATAGGGATCTCTACATATAAAAGTTATGGAAATTTTTTACATGTAAAATTTGGAAAGCATGCGAATGATATTCATAATGCACTGGAAGAGTTAGTTTATTATCGTAAAGATTTTAATGAACCCTGCTTAAAGGGTTATAGCAGGTTTTCGACCACAACGGTAGAGAGATTTAAGCCAATTGTGAACTGCATTAGTGATGTAGTGAAGCGATGTAGAAAAAAGGAGTCTAGAGATGAGGATATATAAGGTTGCAATAATTGGTTGCGGTCGTATTGCAGGGCACAACTGTCGTGCCGTAGTAAATACTGAAGGATTAGCGCTAGCAGCAGTGTGTGATTTAGAAATTGAAAAGGCTAATGCTTATGGTGATGAATTTGGCATTCCTGGGTTTACAAACTACCATACAATGCTTACAGAGATTACAGATATTGATATAGTCGCTATTATTACCCCCTCTGGCATGCATTTCGAGCATAGTATGGATGTATTAAAGCGATACAACAAGCATTTAATTGTTGAAAAACCAACTTTTATGAAGCCATCTCAATTGAATGAGGCATATAATGTTGCAGAGAATTTAGGATTGCAAATTTTTCCAGTATTTCAAAATAGGCACAATCGGGCGGTGCAGAGGGTGAAAAAAGCCTTAATACAGGATGAATTAGGCGATATTAGGGTGATCAGTGTTCGTGTGCGCTGGTGTCGTCCACAACGTTATTATGATATGGCTCCGTGGCGTGGAACACTCTCCCATGATGGCGGCGCCTTAACTAACCAAGGTATTCATCATGTGGACTTATTGAGATATTTAGGAGGCGAGGTTAGTCAACTAAATGCAACAATGCGTACGCTTGGTGCTGTTATCGAAGCTGAAGACACTATTGTGGCTAGTTTTAAATACGATACTGGTAATACTGTGGGGAGTTTAGAGGTAACAACTGCAGCGAGACCTGATGATTTTGAGGCATCTATCTCTATCGTTGGTTCAAAAGGTTTGGCGCAAATTGGCGGTATAGCGGTCAATGAGTTGCAAATTTTCACTCCAGATACAGATGCGTGCGAAAAATATAGCGAAGACTTTTCGGATTGCGTCTATGGTAATGGTCATGAGTTGTTATACAAAGATATCTATAATTGTATGTCTAGTGACATACCATATTCAGTCAGTCAACAGGATTGTTTACAATCTATTCGATTGCTCCATGCATTTTATCGTTCAGATGAAAAGGATGATTGGCAAGAAGTGGATGAAGAGGGGGAATCAATTCGCCTTGGAAGAGAAAATAATGAAATATCAAATTTATATAGGACGATAAAATGACAAAAATTATTGGGGTAATACCTGTACGTATGGGATCAAGTCGTTTTCCGGGTAAGCCATTATTTCTTATCGCTGGTATGCCTATGTTAGAGCATGTCTGGCATAGGGCAAAAATGTATCAAAAGTGGGATGAGCTATTTCTAGCGACTTGCGACAGTGAGATTAAAGAGTTTGCCGATTCTAAAAATATTCCTTGTATCATGACATCAAATAAACATGTGAGAGCATTAGATAGAGTTGCAGAAGCGATTGAAAAGAGTGATTTCAAGATAAGTGAGAATGATATAGTTTTAAATGTTCAAGGTGATGAGCCTATGATGAGACCAGATATGATCTCTGCAACAGTGCAGCCCATGTTAGACAATGAAGAGGTTAATGGTGTCGTGTTGTCTATGCCTATTGTGGATGAAGAGCAGTTTAATGACCCAAATACTCTTAAAATTATTCACAATATAAAGGGCGATATTCTATACACGTCTCGCGCACCCATCCCATACTGTAAAGAATGGCCATTAGATGTTGGAGCAAAGAGAATTTACGGTATTTTTGGATTTCGTTGGGGGTTTTTAAAAAAGTTTACCCAAATACCAGAGTCACCTTTAGAGATAGTAGAGTCTTGTGATAGTAATCGTCTCTATGATAATGGATTAACTCAACGGGTGGCGTTATACCCATATGTTGATTCTTTTGCTGTTGATATCCCAGAAGATGCTAAAAAAGTAGAAAAATATATAAAATCAGACCCTTTATGGAGTAAATATAATGAGCAATAACTTCAAGGGGTGGAGGCGGATGTCAAGTAAGATACTAATAGGCGTTTTGGAGAGAAACAGATTTTGAAGGTTTTGTTGTAATATTCTTAAAGAGAGAATTTATGAAAAATTCACCAAAGCAATATATTGTGTATGACAATGTGATATTAGGTAGAAATATAATTATTGAACCATACGCAATTATTGGAATAAAAGACAGATTTCACCCTGATTCAGAAACAACTATAGGGGATGACTCTTTTATAGGTGCAAGGTGCACTATTTATCAAAATGTGAGAGCAGGAAATATGCTTGATGTTAGTGATCAGACCAGTATATTTTATGATAATGTTATTGGAGATAGGGTTAGAATTGGCCCTAAAGCAGTTATTAAGAATAGTTGCATAATAGGAGATGATGTTAGAATTAATGCCAATGTTTTCATGGAAAGAGTTATTATTGGAAGTAATGTTTTTATTGGACCAGGTGTAATATTTACTGATGATAAGCATCCACCTTGCCCTAGATATAGTGATTGTATTCAACATACGAATGTTGAGTCATACGTGTCAATTGGTGCCGGAGTTATAATTGCACCTGGTGTTAGAATTGGAAATCATACTCAAATTTATAGTGGCTCAGTAGTAACTACTGACATACCACCAAACTCTGTAGTGGCTGGTAGCCCTGCAAAAGTAATTAAGAGATTTGATGAATTGAAATGTACAGCAAATTTTTTCGAAAAACCATTTGAATGGTGGGATGTTAATAAGTAATGATCGGGCGAGAGGTTTTATGATGAAAGTTGGGATAGCAGGCTATGGCGTAGTAGGCAAGCGTAGAAAGGAGTGCATTGATCTTCATCCCGATATGGAGATGGTGGCAATATGTGATCAATTTTTTAATGACGATGAAACCACTGTTGATGGTTTAAATAGTTATCAAAACTACAATGATTTATTAAAAGAAGATCTCGATGTTTTGATAGTTTGCCTTACTAACGAAATAGCGCCAGATGTAACAATAGCAGGATTAAAAAAAGGCCTACATGTTTTTTGCGAAAAACCCCCTGGGCGAAGTGTTGAGGATGTTGCTAAGGTCATTAAGGTTGAAAAAGAGTGCCCAAACCAAAAATTAATGTACGGATTTAATCATCGTCACCACGACTCTGTTCAAGAGGCAATGAGGATTATTAACTCAAATACATTAGGTGAAATTATCAATTTACGTGGAGTTTATGGCAAGTCTAAACTTATTACATTTAACCAGCCAGATTGGCGTACAAAAAGGGAGATTTCTGGTGGTGGAGTACTTTTAGATCAGGGTATCCACATGGTTGACTTAATGCGACTGTTTGCGGGTGAGTTTACACAAGTGTATAGTTTTATTAAAAATAGTCATTGGAACTACAATGTTGAGGATAATGCGTATGCCTTAATGCAAACAGAGAGAGGTGTAGTTGCAATGATGAACTCTTCTGCTACACAGTGGCGACATCGTTTTCATCTAGATATTAATTTTGAAAAAGGTAGTTTAATTCTGGGTGGCATACTATCTGGATCTAAAAGTTATGGGGCTGAAACATTGACGGTGGTTTCAGCTAATCCAGGGGGTGATCTCGGTGATCCAAAAGAGGTCACTACTCGTTACAATACAGACCCATCATGGTATTCTGAGATAAAAGAGTTTGTTGATTGTATTATTAATAATAAAAAAATTGCTAATGGTTCATCTGACGATGCGCTGCAAACAATGAAGCTGGTCTATAAAATATATTATTCAGACTCCTCTTGGAGAGATGAATATGATATCCCTAATCCTGATAATTACTAATAACCTACCGATATTAAAAATATGAAAATAAAACCATTTGTTGCAGATTATTTAACCAGATTAAAGCTAATTTAGATAGTATTAATGTTAAAATTGTCAGTGATATTATTCTAGATGGTATTGATTAAATAGTTGGCGAAAAGCACCTAAGGAGCACCCATGAAAAAAGTCATAATAAAATTAATACCGTATACAGATATATTTCTAGTTCCATTCGTGTTTTTATCTGCGTGGTTGTTAAAAATTATCAGAATAGCAGGCGTTCAACGATTACCATTATGCAAAACTACGCTGTTTAACGTAGGGGTTTTTCCTATAAGGAGCCATTACTATGAGCCACAATTCGATTTCAGGGAAACACATCATTCATTCTCTGAAAAAAGAAGTCTGCCAGGTATTAATTGGAATATTCAAGGGCAATTAGAAATAATAAATGAACTAAATTTTTCTACAGAGCTTGAAAATATTCCAACTGAAAAAGGGCATGATTTAAATTTCTATATTAATAATGGCACATTCGAATCAGGAGATGCAGAATACTGGTATCAACTGATAAGATTAAAAAAGCCAAAGAAAATATTTGAAATCGGTAGTGGTAACTCCACTCTTATGGCAATAAATGCCATAAGAAAAAACCGGGAAGAAAATGCAAATTATAAATGCGAGCATGTATGCATAGAACCATACGAGATGCTTTGGTTAGAAAAAGCAGAAGTGACCGTTATTAGAGAAAAAGTGGAAAATGTTGATATTTCATTCTTCTCTAAATTAGGAGAAGGAGATATTCTATTTATTGATTCCTCTCATATTATAAGGCCTGAAGGTGATGTTCTCTTTGAATACTTGCAACTTCTTCCTACTCTAAAACAAGGTGTAATTGTTCATGTTCATGACATTTTTTCTCCAAGAAATTATTTGGATAGATGGTTAAGAGATAATGTTCTATTTTGGAATGAACAATATTTATTAGAGGCATTTTTAACTCATAATGAATCTTGGGAAGTTATTGGCTCACTAAATTATTTGCATCATAATCATTACGAAAAGTTTAAAAAAGTATGTCCATTTTTAACTCAAGACAGAGAGCCAGGTTCTTTTTATTTACAGAAAATCGCCTAAGAAGACTATGAAAAAACCTCTGATTTAAGCGATAATACAGCTGAGCCTCCCCTAACTAATAAGAGGCTCTTTTGAAAAAAGAATGGGTGACTTGTAATTTACAGCCCTTGTAAGTCAGTTGAATAAGTTTTTTCATGGTAACATAATTG